>Ga0209025_1000091_pt1 | contig 250401 bp, 228 predicted proteins | sample AraplaMF_Col_mLB_FD_184256 | JGI IMG/M metagenome (GOLD analysis project Ga0209025, IMG submission 184256) | Arabidopsis root microbial communities from the University of North Carolina, USA - plate scrape MF_Col_mLB (SPAdes) (version 2) | ecosystem: Host-associated > Plants > Roots >...
CGGCGTCGCCGGAGCGGGCGCGGCGGGTCTTTTCCTTTTCCTCGGCGAGCTTGCGGTCGGCCTCGATCTTCTCCGGGCTCTGGAACTGCGGCGCAGCCTTGGCTTCAGGACCGGAATAGGTCGTTTCGAGATCGATGATCTCGCGCAGCAGCGTCGTGCCTTCGTTGAGTTCGTCGCGCCAGATGATCAGCGCCTGGAAGGTCAGCGGGCTCTCGCAGAGGCCTGCGATCATCGTTTCGCGGCCAGCCTCGATGCGCTTGGCGATCGCGATTTCGCCCTCGCGGGAGAGAAGCTCCACCGAGCCCATCTCACGCAGGTACATACGAACAGGATCGTCCGTCCGGTCTGTCGGTTCTTTCTTCTTGGCGGTCGCAAGCGCCGTGCCGCTCGAAGGCGCGAGCTCGCCGCCTTCGCTGTCCTCGTCGCCGCCGGCGTCGTCGTCATCGCCGCCGCCGGAAGCACCGGCTTCCTCGGCTTCTTCGTCTTCGATGACATTGATGCCCATGTCCGACAGCATCGACATCGTGTCTTCGATCTGCTCGGACGTCACTTCCTCGGACGGCAGGACCGCGTTGAGCTCGTCCATCGTCACATAGCCGCGCTTCTTGGCGGCCTTGATCATCTTCTTGACCGCGTCGTCGGAAAGATCGAGAAGAGGGCCGTCGCTTGCGCCGTCGCGTTCGACTTCCGCGTCTTCGTTCTCTTTGACCTTGGTTGCCATTTATATCGTCGCCTTCCTGACGCTATCCAATCTCGCTACGGTGAATGGGCCGTCTCAGGGCCTGACGCGTCGCTCGCGCCGCCCTCGAATCACCTTTGCCCACCTAACGGGATGACATTTAAAGCCTGATTAACCACGATCGCCGGCACCGGACAGCAAAGCTTTCTTGCTTTTGGATTTCCGGCCATGGTTGCGCGATCCGCCTTGACCCAGTTCACCGTTTCAACAAGTCGAACGGTGATTCCCACATTTTTTGTTCTCGTCAAGCTTTTCCAGAAAAAAAGCTCACGAAATATCGGAAAAAGCCTTATCCACAGGCTTTGAACCGCGGCAGCGATTGCGAAGCCTTATTTAAGATGCGGCGAACAAAAGACAAGGGCAGCAAATATTTTGCCCGCCATACCCGTTATTTCCACCATTTTTGCAGTTGTACCGATGATATATGCGCCTTCAGCCTGAAGAATCTAACGCGCCGCGCCGTCATAGGCCTTCACCGTCAGCGCCCCGAGATCGACCGCGGGAATGCAGCGCAGATTGATCGAGGCCATCGCCGCGCCATCCGGGGTCACGGCTTCACCGAACGGCGCGATGCCGCAATTGGCGCAGAAGTGATGCCGGATGACATGGCTGTTGAAAGTATAGGTCGAGAGATTGGCCTCGGGCGTCTTCAGCACCAGCTTGTCGCGCGGCACGAAGGCGAGAAGCCCGCCCCGCCTGCGGCAGAGCGAGCAGTTGCAATCCAACGCCTCGGTGAGTTCGCCTTCGACCTCGAAAGCAACGTTGCCGCAATGGCAGCTTCCTTCATAAATCATGTCGTCCTCCTCACATCCAATCCATGACGACCTTGCCGGAGTTGCCCGACCGCATCGCCTCGAAGCCATCGCGGAAATCGTCGATGCCGATCCGATGGGTGATGATGGGCGCAAGGTCGAGGCCGCCCTGGACGAAGGCGATCATCTTGTACCAGGTCTCGAACATCTCGCGGCCATAGATGCCCTTGAGATTGAGCATCTTGAAGATCACCTTGTTCCAGTCGATCTCGAAACCAGCAGGCGCGATGCCGAGAATGGCGATCTTGCCGCCATTGTTCATCTTGTCGATCATGTCGCGGAAGGCGGGGGCCGCTCCCGACATTTCAAGCCCGACGTCGAAACCCTCCGTCATGCCGATCGCCTTCATCACATCGGCGAGGTTTTCCTTGGAAGCATCGACGACGTGGTCAATGCCGAGTTTGCGCGCGAGATCCAGCCGGTGCGGATTGATATCGGTGATGACGACCTTGCGGGCGCCGGATCGCTTGGCGACGAGCGCGCCCATGATGCCGATCGGGCCGGCGCCGGTGACGAGCACGTCCTCGCCGACAAGATCGAAGGAGAGTGCGGTATGCACGGCATTGCCGAAAGGGTCGAAGATTGCCGCGATCTCGTCTGATATATCGTCCGGGATCGGCACGACATTGCTTTCGGGAATGCAGACGAATTCGCCGAAGGAACCCGGGCGGTTGACGCCGACGCCAAGCGTGTTGCGGCAGAGGTGCCCCCTGCCCGCCCGGCAGTTGCGGCACTTGCCGCAGACGATATGCCCCTCGCCGGAGACGCGCTCGCCGACATGATAGCGGGTGACCGCCGAACCGATCTCGGCGATCTCGCCGGAAAATTCATGGCCAACCACCATCGGCACCGGAATGGTCTTCTGCGCCCACTGGTCCCAGTTCCAGATATGGACGTCGGTGCCGCAGATCGCCGATTTCTTCACCCGGATCAGCACATCGTTCGGCCCGACCTCGGGCACCGGCACATTCTCCATCCAGAGCCCGACTTCCGGTTTCGCTTTGACCAGTGCCTTCATCATGTTCGACATATCTGTATTCCTTGGCCCCGTATCTGTCGCAGCCCCTCATCCGCCTGCCGGCCCCTTCTCCCCACAAGCGGGGCGAAGGGATATGCCGCACCGTTTCCGCATTCTCAAGCGGTCCGTTGGGCACGTCCCCTCTCCCCGCGAGCGGGGAGAGGGTTAGGGTGAGGGGCAGCATCGCCTATTCTCAAATCACACCCAATTCCCGCCCTGCCTCGGCAAAAGCCGCGACCGCCCGCTCCACATCCGCCCGCGAATGCGCCGCCGACATCTGCGTGCGAATGCGGGCCTGACCTTTCGGCACCACGGGGAAGGAGAAGCCGACCACATAGATCCCCTTCTTGAGCATCAGGCCCGCCATGTCCTGGGCGAGCTTGGCGTCACCCAGCATGACGGGGATGATCGGATGGCCTTCGCCGGCAAGCGTGAAACCGAGCTTGGTCATCTCTGTGCGGAAGAGATCCGCATTGTCGGAAAGGCGCTTGCGCAAGGCATCGCCGTTTTCGATGAGATCGAACACCTTGAGCGAGGCCGCAGCGATGACAGGCGCCAGCGTGTTCGAGAACAGATAGGGCCGCGAGCGCTGCCGCAGCCATTCGACGACTTCAGCCTTGGCCGAAGTGTAACCGCCCGAGGCGCCGCCGAGCGCTTTGCCAAGCGTGCCGGTGATGATGTCGATCCGGCCCTCGACACCGCAATGTTCGGCCGAACCGCGGCCATTCTTGCCGACGAAGCCGACGGCGTGGCTGTCATCGACCATGACCATCGCGCCGTATTTCTCGGCGAGATCGCAGACACCGCCGAGATTGGCGATGATGCCGTCCATCGAGAAGACACCGTCGGTGGCGACCAGCTTGAAGCGGCTGCCTTCGGCCTTTTTCAATTCCTCTTCGAGTGCCGCCATGTCGTTATTGGCGTAGCGGAAACGCTTGGCCTTCGAAAGCCTGACGCCGTCGATGATCGAGGCGTGGTTCAGCGCGTCCGAGATGATCGCGTCCTCTTCGGACAGCAGTGTTTCGAACAGGCCGCCATTGGCATCGAAGCAGGAGGAATAGAGGATCGTGTCTTCCATGCCGAGGAAGGCGGAGATGCGCGCCTCGAGTTGCTTATGCTCCTCCTGCGTGCCGCAGATGAAGCGCACCGAAGCCATGCCATAACCGTAGCGGTCGAGCGCCTGCTTGCCGGCCTCGGCCAGTTCCTCGTTGTCGGCAAGGCCGAGATAGTTGTTGGCGCAGAAATTCAGCACCCGCTCACCGGTGGAAATGCCGATCTCGCCCGCCTGCTTGGAAGTGATGACCCGCTCGGATTTATAGAGGCCGGCATCCTTCAGCACCGAAATCTCGTTGCGGAGATGGGAGAGAAATTGCGAGGTCATGGGGCGGCCCTTCGTGAAGATTTCCGTGCCAGCCGGGTTAGCATATCGCCGCCGGCTTGTCTTCTTCAGCGCTGGACCGAGATCAGCCGTGAGCCTTCAGCCCTTGTCGTGCGAGAGAATGATCTCGAGGAAGGCATCGCCGTAGCGTTCGAGCTTCGCCTGCCCGACGCCCGATATGGCGAGCAATTCCTTGCGGCTTCGCGGCTTCTCCGTGGCGAAGGCGATGAGTGTCGTATCGGGAAAGACGACATAGGGCGGCACGCCGAGCGATTTCGCGATCGCCATGCGCTCGGCCCGCAGCGCCTCGAAGAGAGCGCCATCGGCGCCTGACAAGCCGGATTTGCGCTCGCCGCGCTCCGCCTTCTTCGTACGCCGCTCCGAGGCCGGGCGGTCCTTGCGAAAGAACACCTGCCGCTCGTGCTTGAAGACGGCCCGCGCCTCCGGCTCCAGCTTCAGCGCGCCGAAAGCTTCGTGATCGACGCGGATCAGACCCATGGCGAGCAGCTGACGGAACACGGATTGCCAGACACGCGCCGGAATATCCTTGCCGGCACCGAAGACCGGCATCTCGGCGTGACCGAAACGCTCGGTCTTTTCGTTGACGTTGCCGAGGAGCACGTCGACGACATGGCCGGCGCCGAAACGCTCGCCGGTGCGATAGATGGCGGCCAGCGCCTTGATCGCCGCCTCCGTGCCCTCCCAGGTTTCGACCGGCTTCAGGCAGGTGTCGCAATTGCCGCAATGGCCGGCATGCGCTTCGCCGAAATGGGCAAGGATCGCCTGGCGCCGGCAGGAAGCCGTCTCGCAGATGGCCAGCAATGCGTTGAGTTTGGCGCGTTCGACCCGCTTGATCTCGGCGGCGGCACTGCCCTCGTCGATCATCCGGCCGCGCTGGATGACGTCGGCCATGCCATAGGCCATCCAGACGTCCGACGGCAGGCCGTCGCGCCCGGCGCGCCCGGTCTCCTGATAATAGGCTTCCACCGAGCCCGGCAGGTCGAGATGGGCGACATACCGCACATTCGGCTTATCGATGCCCATGCCGAAGGCGACGGTGGCGACCAGGCAAAGATTCTCTTCTTTCAGGAAGGCATCCTGATTGGCGTCGCGAACCGCCCTGTCCATGCCGGCATGATAGGCGAGCGCGCGGATGCCCTGCCCGTTCAGCCAGTCGGCCGTATCCTCGACCTTGGCGCGCGACAGGCAATAGACGATGCCGCTGTCGCCCTTATGGCCGGAGAGGAACCTCAAGAGCTGCTGGCGCGGCTGGTCACGCTCGACGATCTCGTAGGCAATGTTCGGCCGGTCGAAACTGGTGGTGAAGATCTCGGCGGCATCGAGCCCCAACCGCTCGATGATGTCGTCGCGCGTATGCGGATCGGCCGTCGCCGTCAGCGCCACGCGCGGCACGCCGGGATATTGTTCACCGAGCCGGCCGAGGGCACGATATTCCGGCCGGAAATCATGGCCCCATTGCGAGACGCAGTGGGCCTCGTCGATGGCAAAGAGCGCGATCTTCTCGTTGGCGATCAGCTCGCGGAACCCGTCGGTCAGAATGCGCTCGGGCGTCACGTAAAGAAGGTCGAGCTGGCCTGCCGAAAGCGCGCGACGAACCTCGACGAATTCCTCGCGCGACAGCGACGAATTGAGCGCTGCGGCACGGATGCCGAGCTGCTTCATCGCCTCCACCTGATCGCGCATCAGCGCAATCAGCGGCGAAACGACGATGCCGACGCCATCGCGGCAAAGCGCCGGGATCTGAAAACACAGCGATTTGCCGGCACCTGTGGGAAAGAGCACGACGGCGTCGCCGCCGGAAACCACATGTTCGACCACCTGCTGCTGCTTGCCGCGGAAGGAGGAATAGCCATAGACCTGCTTGAGGATAGCGAGTGGCGAGCGGCCGGAAGAAAACAGCGCGCCGGAAGCGGAAAAGCCCGGTTCATTGCGTTCGGTCAGCGACATCAGTGGTTCGCCGCCCCTTTGACGCGGCCGGAAAGCACCCCGAAGCCATCGATGATCGCCTCCTGGTTCTCAAGGCGCACCCCTTCGAAATGCACTTCCTGCTGCGCGCGCATCAATTGAACGATCGCCTCGCCGTCGCCGGCTTCGGTCGCCAGCGCAATCTCTCGCTCGAGTTCGATCTTCTGCCGGCGCAACGCCTTCGCCCGCTTGTGGAAGGCCAGCGCCTGGCGGTAGCCTTCGCGCGCATCCTCCATCGCCGCCTCCTCGGTCGCCGTCCAGAGTCGGGCATTGCGCACCTGCTGATCGAGGCTCTTGATGAGCGGACCGAAACCCTCGAATTCCAGCCGTTCGGTCAGATATTCGCGTGTCAGATGCGGGCCGGCGACGGCAGCGGCAGCCCCAAGCATCGCTGACCAGAGCCGCTGCAGCTCGCGGCTGTCATAGTCGATCGCGGCGATTTCGTCATAATCGTCGATCATCAGCGAGGGATGATTGATGACGGTCAGCGCCAACACGCTTTCGCGCAACGCCGTATTGTCCCGGTGGCCGCGCACGGGGCCCGAGCGGGCGAGCCGGTCGGAAATGATGCTGGGGCTTTTCGGCCCCGCCTTGCCGGCATTGTCGCGGCCCGGGCGGTAATTGCCATTGCCCGCGAAGCCGCCGCGGCGCTCGCCATTGTTGCGGTTCTGGAACTGCGGCTGAAAGAAGGCGTTCAGCCGGTCGCGAATATCCTGCTGGTAGTGGCGGCGCACATTCTCGTCGGCGATGACGGCGACGAGCTGTTTCAGCCGCGCCTCGAGTTCGGCGCGCGCCTCGGGCGTATCGAACTTGCCGGTATTGATCTCCCGGCTCCACAGCATCTCGGAAAGCGGCTTTGCCTGGCTCATCACCTTGTCGAAGGGCGCGCGGCCCTCGTCGCGCACCAGATCGTCGGGGTCCTTGCCGTCGGGCAGAAGCGCGAAGCGGACGGAACGGCCGGGCTTCAGATGCGGCAGCGCCAGTTCGGCGGCGCGATTGGCGGCGCGGATACCGGCCCCGTCGCCGTCGAAGCAGAGCACCGGTTGCGGTACCATCTTCCAGAGCAGTTCGAGCTGGTTTTCGGTAAGCGCCGTGCCAAGCGGCGCAACGGCATTCTCGACGCCGGCCTGATAGAGCGCGATCACGTCCATATAACCTTCGACGGCGATGATGGTGCCTGTCGCATTGTCATCCTGAGGGTCGCCGCGGCCCGGTCCCTGGATCGCGCGCCGCGCACGGGCGAAATTATAAAGAACATTGCCCTTGTGGAAGAGCTCCGTCTCGTTCGAGTTCAGATATTTCGCCGGCGCATCCGCAGACATGGCACGGCCGCCGAAAGCGATGACCTTCTCTCGCGACGAAAGGATCGGGAACATAATGCGGTCGCGGAAGCGATCGTAGGAAACCGGCACGTTTTCATGGACGACCAGGCCACAGGCCTCGATCTGCTCCTTGAGCACGCCCTTGCCGGCAAGAAATTCCTTCAGCGCATTGCGGCTGTCGGGCGCATAGCCGAGACGGAAGGTCTCGATGGTGCGTCCCGTCAGCCCGCGGTCGCGCAGATAGGCGCGTGCCCTCGCCCCATTCGCCGTCTGCAACTGATCCTGGAAAAATTGCGTCGCCATTTCCATGACGTCGATCAGCGAGCCGCGCTCCTTCTCACGCCTCTCCATGACAGGATCGGCCAGCGGCATCGGCATGCCGGCCATATCGGCGATCTGCTGCACCGCCTCGGGAAAACTCAGGCCCTCGAGTTCGGTCAGGAAGCGGAAATGGTCGCCGGTGACCCCACAACCGAAGCAGTGATAGCGGCCCTTTCGGTCCTCGCAGTGGAAGCTCGGCGATTTCTCGCCGTGGAACGGGCAGCAGGCCCAATAATCGCCGCGCGATACGTTGGTCTTGCGCTTGTCCCAGCTGACGCGGCGCGCAATCACGTTCGAAATCGGAACGCGGTCGCGGATCTCATCGAGAAAGGTGTTGGAAAAGCGCATCTATACCTCTTGGCCAAGCTCCATATAAGCTGCTTTGCCGCTCCATGCCACGAAACTTGTCATGAAAACCCGCTATTCACAGGCAAGTGCACCGGTTGCTTGCGATGTCGGTTTTCCAATCAACAACACGTTATCGCCCCTGCGACAGGGGTGCGACATTATTGTCCTCGCAGATCGGGAACGGCACCGTCGTGAGTGCTCCACAAAGAGCCAAAGCCTGCTGAATTCCCATATTAAATCCTTTAAAAACAGTGACATATCAATTCCGCCGCTCGGACACCCCGTCTTACAGCCTACTGCCCGACCTCCGCTTTGATGCCCCCCAAACCGCCGTTTTCGCCAATCATTATTTTTTTGTAATTTGAATAAGCAGCCAGCCCGCAATAGGTTCGATCTCAACAAAGCGATCCCCGAGCGAAGCACCATCCCTACCCCCGGCGCCGCTTCGCAAGGGTGCCTTTGCAAATACCCTCCGGCTTGGGCCTCGGCCCTGCGTTGCCGGCGGAAGCAAAGAGCAAGAAGGCAGGAGCGCCCCCAGCTCCTGCCTTCTTAAATTTTGGCTCGCCTTGCGACAACTCTCCCTTTGAAATTAACCGCTTATTGACAAAACCGTTGACAGGCGGTGCTGGCATGAAAGATGTATGCGCCGAACTCCTGGACCTCTCCAATGGCTTTTACCGCGGAAAATCTTGCAGCAGACGATCGATTTTTCGCTGCGATCCTGCAGTGCGCCGATCAGATGCTCGCCATCTATCGCGAGAGCCCGCGCATCGCCTCGATCTTCGCCGCGCAGCAGCGCTGGCTGATGGCCCATGCCGGTTTCGCCCTTCACTACGGTCATCCCGACGGCGGCAAGAGCGGTCTCTATTCCGGCCGCTTCATCGATTTCGCGGTCAAGAACGATATCGCCAGCCGCAACACGGCCGCAGCCTTCATGCAGGAAATGCTGGCCTATCGCTTCCTGCGACCGGTTCCCGGCCCCGACAAGCGCACACGCTACCTGGAGCCGACCGAAATCGCCGAGCAGCATTTCACCCGATGGCTCGTCACCCACATGATGATCCTCGATAGCCTCGACGGCGGCGAGCGCGCCGACAAGATCACTGCCGATCCCTCGGCGATGATGGCAGCGATCCAGCCGCTGATCGCCAAGGCGATCATCGGGAGTGAAGCGGTGCGCAATCCGGGCCCGACCTTCAACCTCTTCAATTGGGCAAATTCCGGCGGACTGGTGATGGACTACCTGATCTCGCGCCTTCCGGAATTTCCCCGGACGGCCGACCGCGTCGTTCTCGGCACTCTGTCGCTCAGGGAACTGCGCGAACAGTTCATGATCTCCAACACCCATCTGAAGCGGCTACTGACGCAGGCGTCGACCATGGAAAGCGTCGGCTGGACAGCACCCTCCCGCAAGGGCGACTTCTGGCTGTCGGGCCACTTCATCCGCGAATATTGGAATTATCAGGCGGCGAAATTCGCCATCGTCGATGCCGCCGCCGAAGCGGTGCTCGGGCCTGCGGTCCGTGACGAGCCGCAGGCACGACGCGTTATCTGAAACTTATCCGTTCAACAGTTCCTTGACGGTCGCCGAGGCCTTGGCGAAATCCATCTGGCCGGCATAACGCTCCTTCAGCGCTGCCATCACCTTGCCCATATCCTTGGCGCCTGCGGCACCCGTCTCGGCGATGATCGCCGAGACGTTGGCGCGCACTTCACTGTCGGAAAGCTGCTTCGGCATGAAATCCTGGATGACGGTGATTTCGGCGCGCTCCTTGGCGGCAAGCTCCGGCCGGGAATTCTCCTCGTAGATCTTTGCCGATTCGTCGCGCTGCTTCACCATCTTGGCGAGAATCTGCAGGATCTCGTCGTCGCTCGCCTGCTCCTTGCCGGTGCCGCGATTGGCGATATCGCGGTCCTTGACCGCGGCCTGAATCAGCCGGACGGTGGAAAGCCGCTCCGCATTCTTGGCCTTCATCGCCTCTTTCAGCTGGGTGGCGAGTTGATCGCGCAGCATGGTCTTCACTCCTGTTTTGATGCCGCTTCATAAACCACGCTGATGCGGCGGATCAAATAAATTGCGCGGTCGTTGCGACAAAGCGCAGGAAAACAGCGGCAATCTCGGCTACAAAGATTGACGCTAAGCGATTGCGTGGCTATTTACCGCCACCTGCACCAAAATTCGTGATCAGGCCTGAAGCGCGCGGCATTGCCGTGTCCACACGCCTGCGAGATCAAATGGCGACGAGCGCGGCAACGCGCCCACCTGCCGGAAACGGGATGAAGATGACCGCGACAGCACCCTGGACAATCGAAAAGCCGACCGCCCTGCTCGTTCTTGCCGACGGCACGGTCATCGAAGGCAAGGGCATCGGCGCCACCGGCAAAGTGCCGGCCGAAGTGGTCTTCAACACGGCGCTGACCGGCTATGAGGAGATCCTGACGGACCCCTCCTATCTCGGCCAGATCGTCACCTTCACCTTCCCGCATATCGGCAATATCGGCACCAACGAGGAAGACATCGAGGATCTGACGCCGGCCGCCCGGCACGGCGCCGTCGGCGTCATCTTCAAGGCCGACATCACCGACCCTTCGAACTACCGCGCCGCCAAGCACCTCGACCAATGGCTGAAGGCACGCGGCGTCATCGGCCTCTGCGGCATCGACACGCGCGCGCTGACAGCCTGGATCCGCGAGAACGGCGCCCCGAACGCGGTGATCGCCCACGATCCGAACGGCGTCTTCGACATCGAGACGCTGAAGGCCGAAGCCAAGGCCTGGAGCGGCCTCGAAGGTCTCGACCTTGCCAAGATCGCCTCGTCGGGCCAGTCCTCGCAGTGGACCGAAACGCCGTGGGTCTGGAACGAAGGTTACGGTGAACTCAAGGCTGCGGACGCCAAATTCCACGTCGTCTGCCTCGATTACGGCGTCAAGCGCAACATCCTGCGCCTGTTTGCCGGCCTCGACTGCAAGGTGACCGTCATGCCTGCCACAACGAGCGCCGAAGACGTCCTCGCCATGCAGCCGGACGGCATCTTCCTGTCGAACGGCCCGGGCGATCCGGCGGCAACCGGCGAATATGCCGTGCCTGTCATCAAGACGCTGATCAAGACCGACATCCCGGTTTTCGGCATCTGCCTCGGCCACCAGATGCTGGGTCTCGCACTCGGCGCGAAGACCGAGAAGATGCATCAGGGCCACCACGGCGCCAACCACCCCGTCAAGGACCATACGACGGGCAAGGTCGAGATCGTCTCGATGAACCATGGCTTCGCGGTCGACTCGAAGTCGCTGCCTGATGGCGTTGAAGAGACTCACATTTCGCTTTTCGACGGCACCAATTGCGGCCTGCGCGTGCTCGGCAAGCAGATCTTTTCCGTCCAGCATCATCCGGAAGCCTCTCCCGGCCCGCAGGACAGCCACTATCTCTTCCGCCGCTTCATCAACATGGTGCGCGAAAAGAAGGGCGTACCGGCACTCGCCGAACGCTGATTTCAAGCCACAGCGATTTCCGATGAAGGCTCGCCCAGGCGGGCCTTTTTCTTTATCCGCCCCTTGACCTCAGCTTAAGTTGAGGAATTACAGATCTGCCTGCAAACATCTGATGCAGGAGAAAACTGATGAGCGGAGCTTTCTACAGGATAGACAAGTTCGTCGTGCCGGCAGCGGCGCGAGAGGAATTTCTCGTCAAAGTGATGATGACCCACAAGCTGTTGGAGGCGCAGGACGGTTTCATCGATCACAGGGTGCTGGAACAGGTCGCCGGCCCAGGCGAATTCAATTTCGTCACGATCGCCGAATGGGAAAATACCGAGGTCGTCGAGCGGGCGCGGGCGGCCGTTGCAGCGGCCCATAGGGCCGCCCATTTCGATCCGCAGGAAATGTTTGCACGTCTCGGCATTCGCGCCGATATCGCCAGTTACAAGCCCGTCGCGGCCTGACGGCAGAGGCGGACGGCTCAGGCGTGGGCCAGCTCCGCCCCGCGGCGAAGGAGAAGGTAGAAGCGCGCACAGAGCATGACGGCGGCGGCTGCCAGCCCGACGAGGAAGCCGAACCAGATGCCGATACCGCCGAAACCCAGCGGGAAGGCAAAAGCCCAGGCCAGGAAGAAGCCGATCGGCCAGTAAGCGATCAACGCCATGATCATCGGTACGCGCGCGTCCTTGAGACCGCGCAGCAATCCATTGGCGATCACCTGCAGCCCGTCGACGAGCTGGAAAAGCCCGGCAACGACGATCAGCGGCCCGGCATAGGCAAGCACCTCCGGCGCTTCGGGCGAGTTCACGTCGAGGAACCAGCTGCCGAGGAATTGCGGCATGGTGGCAAAGAGTACCGAGCCCACCGCCGAAATGGCGCAGGCGAGGATGAGCACCATGATCGAAGCCCGCACCAGCCCCTGATGGTCGCCCTGCCCGTGCGCGACGCCGACGCGCACCGTCGCCGCCTGGCTGAGGCCGAGCGGGATCATGAATGCGATCGACGCCCATTGCAGGGCAATGCCGTGAGCCGCAAGCTCGATGGTGCCGATATAACCCATCAGCAGCGAGGCCACCGTGAACAGGCTGACTTCGGCAAGGATGGTGACGCTGATCGGGAAACCAAGCCGGATGACCTCCAGCAGCGCATGCCAGTCGGGTTTCCAGAACCGCACGAAGATCTCGTAGCGCCGCGTCTCTTCCCGCCGCTGCACGAAAGCCAGGATGAAGAGGAAGCCTGCCGTCTGCACGACGACCGAAACGATCGCCGCGCCCTCGAGCCCCATTGCCGGAAAGCCGAAATGGCCGAGCACGAGCATATAGGCGAAGATCGCATTCATCACCAGCGTGGCGATGGTGACGTTGAGGATGATGCCCGCCTTGCCGATGGCGCTGACCAGCGCCCGCATGACGTTGAAGAGCAGCGCCGGCAGCACGCCGAACTGGCCGATCATGATGTAGCCGTGGGCGAGTTTGGCCACCTCGGGCTTCTGCTGTGCGAAGAGAAGGACCTGCTCCGAATTGAAGAAGGCCGGCTGCATGATTACCCAGTACCCGATCACCACCCACAGACCCATGCGCAGCGACCGGCGCACCGAGACAACGTCGCCGCGGCCGTAGGCCTGCGCCACCATCGGAATGACGGCGATGGCAAAGCCCGAGCCGAAGATGAGGATCGTGAACAGGAACTGCGCCGCAAGCACCATCGCCGCCAGATGCTCGGCGCCGAGCCGGCCGACGATCATCACGTCGGTGGTGTTGATGCCGAGCTGGGCAAGCTGCGCGCCGATCAGCGGAATGCCGAGCGCCAGCGTTGCACGGAAATGTGCGCCCCAACGATTATCGGTTGTCGGCGCAAGCCTGCGCGCGTCGATCGGCGTGTCCATGACACCAGTCCTGTGATTGAAATATGCGTCGCCGCAGCTTGCGGCGAAATAACATCCGGACTTAGAGCAAAGCCCCGCAAAGAACTACCCCAGATGAGGCAGATGATGAAAAATTCATCATCGCATCAGCGTTTCTGATCGATCAACCTGCCGCTTCCAGTGCCTCGGCCGGTTCACGGACCCGAACCCGCATGAGGAACACGCCGGCGGCCACCAGGATGAACAGGGCAGCGGTCAGATAGGGTGCCCCGGCGAAGGTGACCGGCGCCTCGGGCCGCGTGAAATAACCGAACATCTGCGTGAAGATCAGTGGCCCAAGGATGGTGGTGATGCTGCTGAGGCTGGTCAGCGCGCCTTGCAACTCGCCTTGCGCCGAGGGCGGCACCTTGCCGGCGGCGATGCTGCGCAGCGGCGGATCGGCGACGTTTTCCATGACGGTCGCAACGATGATGACATAGACGACCCAGCCCTCCCAGGCGAAGGCATAGCCGGTGAGCCCGACGGCCGAGAAGCAGAGGCCGAGAAGAGCGGTCTTCCACTCGCCGAGTACCGGCACGATCCGCGGCAGAACCAGCCCCATGACAACAGCCGCGCCGATGCCATAAATGCCGAGCGACAGGCCGATCTGTCCCTCGCTCCAGCCGTAACGATAGGTCGAGACGAACGACCAGACCGAGGGATAGACGGCATGCGCCAGGAAAAACAGGAACATGACGAGGCTGACCCAGCCGATGCCGGGATAATGGCGCATCTGGCGCAACGCGCCGAGCGGATTGGCGCGTTTCCATTCGAACCGGCGGCGGTTCTTCGCCGCCAGCGTTTCCGGCAGCAGGAAGCAGGCGGCGATGAAATTGATGAGCGATAGCGCGGCCGCGCCGAGGAACGGCACACGCGGACCGAATTCGCCGAGGAAGCCGCCGACGACGGGGCCGATGGTGAAGCCGACGCCGAAGGCAATGCCGATCAACCCGAAATTCTTCGCCCGGTTCTCCTCGGTGCTGATATCGGCGATATAGGCCGAGCAGGTGGCGAAGCTGCCGCCGCTGATGCCGGCAAGCACGCGGCCGACGAACAGCATCCAGAAGCTGGTAGCGATGCCGCAGATGAAATTGTCGATCGCAAAGGTCAGCACCGAAAGCAAAAGGATCGGACGACGGCCGAAACGGTCAGACAGGTTTCCGAGCAGCGGCGCGAACAGGAATTGCATACCGGCATAGACGAGCATCAGCCAGCCGCCGTCGATTGCCGCATCGCTGACGCTGCCGCCGGTCAACTGCTCCAGATAGGCGGGCAGCACCGGCATGATGATGGCGATGCCGATAATGTCGAGGAAGAGGATGATGAAGACCAGGAAAAGGCCGCGGCGAACGAATTTGGGGTCCAGCATGAGGCATCTCTACAGCGGTTGGTTCTGAAAAGACGATCTCATCGCCGAGAAAGTGACATAGCTCAGAAAAGAAACCGAAACAATCCGTGAACATTTCAAAGTTTTTGATAATGCTAGGCGGGAAGTTCATGAGATGCCTCAACCGGAGGGCGCGCGCTGCCGTTCCAGCTTCAGGAGATCGAGAGCCGCCCAGCCGATCGCCGGGCGACACGTTCCCTTGCAATCGCTGCGACGGCTTCCAGATCACCAGAGAACACCGGTCCAAAGACTGGTCATTGTGCACTTCGCCGTACAGCCCGTCCTGTGCCGCCCGATTATCGCCCGCATGCGAAAGCGGTAGAACGGCATCGAGGACGCCCCCGGCGCGGATACCCGATTGCGCCGCGTGGCGCAAACTGATGGAGAAGACAAATGCAGACTTATCGTTTGGGAAAGACCGGACCCGATGTCTCGGCCATCGGTCTCGGCTGCATGGGCATGTCGGGCATGTACGGCCCCTCGGATCGCGCAGAAAGCATCGCGACGATCCATGCCGCGCTCGATGCCGGCATCAACCTGCTCGACACCGGCGATTTCTACGGCATGGGCCACAATGAAATGCTGATCGGCGAGGCATTGAAAGGCCGCAGGCGCGAGAGCGCCGTCATCAGCGTCAAGTTCGGCGGCCTGCGCGATCCCGTCGGCGGCTGGAACGGCATCGATGCCCGCCCGGTCGCGGTGAAGAACTTCCTCAGCTACACGCTGCAGCGCCTCGGTGTCGACTATATCGACATCTACCGCCCGGCCCGCCTCGATCCGAAGGTGCCGATCGAGGACACGGTCGGCGCCATCGCCGACATGGTCAAGGCAGGTTATGTCAGGCATATCGGCCTGTCGGAGGTCGGTGCCGATACGATCCGCCGCGCCGCCACTGTTGCCCCGATCGTCGACCTGCAGATCGAATATTCGCTGATCTCGCGCGGCATCGAGGAGAAGATCCTGCCGACGACACGCGAACTCGGCATCTCGATCACCGCCTACGGCGTGCTCTCGCGCGGCCTGATCAGCGGCCACTGGCAGAAGGGCCAGGGTGCGACGGCCGGCGATTTCCGTGCCTACAGCCCGCGCTTCCAGGAAGGCAATATCGAACAAAACCTCGCTCTGGTGGAGAAGCTGCGCGAGATCGCCGAGGCAAAGAGCGTCTCGGTCGCCCAGATCGCCATCGCCTGGGTCGCCGCCAAGGGCAAGGATATCGTCCCGATCGTCGGCGCCCGCCGCCGCGACCGGCTGAGCGAGGCGCTCGGCTCACGCGCGGTCGACCTGTCACCAGACGATTTCGCCGCCATCGAACGCGCCGTGCCGAAGGATGCGGCTGCAGGTGGGCGTTATCCCGAACATATGCTGCAGCATATGGACAGCGAGAAGTAAGCAAAAGGATTGAAAGGGCTGCGTGGGCGCGTGCTACGCGCCTCTACCTCTCACCCTCTCAGATCGGCCCGGAAAACGTATCGCAGGCCGACAGCTGGCCGCTGTCGAAACCGCGCTTGAACCATTTGACGCGCTGCGCCGAGGTACCGTGGTTGAAGCTTTCCGGGACGACGTAGCCCTGCGACCGTTTCTGCAGCGTGTCGTCGCCGATCTGCTGGGCAGCGTTCAGCGCTTCCTCCAGGTCGCCGGACTCCAAGAGGCCCTTCTGCTGGGTATATTTGCCCCAGATGCCGGCAAAGCAATCGGCCTGCAACTCGACGCGCACCGACATCTTGTTGGCTTCCTCCTCGCTCATGCGCTGGCGGGCCTGATTGAATTTCGGCAGGATGCCGAGCAGGTTCTGCACATGATGGCCCACCTCGTGGGCAACGACATAGGCCTCGGCAAAATCGCCCGACGCGCCGAACCGGTCGGAAAGCTCCTGGAAGAATTCGGTGTCGAGATAGACCTTGTGATCGCCAGGGCAGTAGAATGGCCCGGTAGCCGATGATGCGGAGCCGCAGGCCGATGCAGTCGAACCCGAGAACAGCACGAGGCGCGGCTCCTCGTAATTCTGGCCCTGCGCCTGGAAGATGCCCTGCCAGGTATCCTCGGTCTCGGCAAGAACGGTGCGCATGAAAGCGGTCATCTCGTCATTGGCAGGCGTGCGCGTTCCGCCCGACTGGCTCTGCTCGTAGCCGGGGCCGGTCGTCACGCCGCCGGTGTCGAGCACCTGCAACAGGTCGATGCCCATCATCTTGAAGATGAAATAGATGACGACGAGGAAGATGATCGTGCCGATACTGAGGCCGCCGCCGGCGCGGCGAACGCCACCGCCGGACGGAAAATTGAAGCCGCCCCCGCGGCCGAAACCTCCGCCGCCCGGATCACCGCGGCGATCCTCGACATTGTCGGACTGACGCCGGCCTCTCCATTCCATCTTCGCTCTCCCCGGCAATGCCCCGTGCTTGCACTCAAGGAATCTATATATCCGTCAGCGGCCGGAATTCCAGCGGCTTCATCGAGCCATCAGGCGCCCGCGCCGGCGACGCAGCGCGATTGCAGCCAGGATCGAGCCGATCACCGCCGCGGCAAGGGCCGCCGACCATTGCCCGCCGGTGAAGACGACCGCATGCATGATCCGGCCGGGCAGGAAGGTAAACAGGCCGGCAAGAACGATGCCGCCGAAATAAAGACCGGCGACGATGCGCCTGTGCAGACGGATATCGCCGCGACGAGCCGCCGCGATCGCATTCCAGCTGCCGAACAATGTTGCGATGGACAGAAGATGGATCGGGCTGAACCCGTAGATAAGATCGAGCTCATGAATGAAGAAGCTCGATATCGCCGTCACGACCATCAGCGCCATCCAGATCCTGCCGAACAGCCGATGGCGCGGCGTGCCCTTGGGGCGCAGCAGGATATAGGCGCCGAGAGCGGCTGCCGGCGTAACGGCGGCGACATGGATCTGGACGGCAAGCGGGGCGTCGAGGAGCGGTTCGAGGGTCATGGGCGGCGTCCGGTTGAATTCGATCCGTCTTTCCGCCAAGACTGCATCTGCCTCAATATGAACCGCGCGAACGGCAGGAAAACTTCGTGATTCACCCCTTCTTGCAATCCACGCTTCGCGAATTGCAGGTCTTTCTCCATTCCCGGCGCTTCTGGGGAACCTTTGCCGCGATCGTCCTGCTCTTTGCCGTCACCGGCCCCTACGGCACGATGGAAAGCATGGCCTTCGGCGAACGCCTCGCCTACTGGCTGACCCTGCATGCCCTTGCCTGGGCGATCGCCATTCTCTGCGCAGTCATCGCCGAAAGACTGTTGCGGGAGGTGGTCGCTTCGATGTTTGCCCGCATGATGGCGGGTTCGCTCATAGCCGCCCTGCCGATCGGTTTTGCCATCGGCCTCGTCGACTACGCCTTCACCGGTGAAGCGACGACGCTGGAAAGCGGCCTCTACCGCGCGCTCTTCGCCATCCCTCTCTGCGCTCTTTTCTGCCTTCTGACTTACATGGCTATGAGCCAGAAAATCGCCGAAGCGGCAGTTCCTGAGGAAACCAGCCCCCGCCTCTCGATCCTCGATCGGCTGAAGCCTGAGAATCGTGGCCCTCTGCTGCGCCTTTCCGTCCAGGATCACTATACCGAGGTGGTGACCAGCCGCGGGCGCGAACTGCTGCTCCTGCGTTTCGCCGACGCGCTGAAGGAAACCGCCGCGACGCCTGGTCTTCGTGTCCATCGCTCGCATTGGGTGGCCGACGCCCATGTCGAAAGCCTGAAACGCGACAATGGCAGGCTGCTGATCCTCACCCGTGACGGCACGCAAATCCCGGTCAGCCGCAGTTATGCCGAGGACGTGCGCCGCCGCTTCACCTAAAGAAGACGCACGGCGCCGCAGGCCCTTGGCGGGACTCCCGCTTTCGCTCGTCCCGAAGCAAGGCTAGGGATTCCGGCTGCTCGTCGGGCCGGACGCTAAATAGCCGTTCGCGCCGTGTTGGATTCCTGTCGATTCCGCGATTTATGGGGTTCCGTTTGCAAATACATTTGCCTATAAGCCGCTTCTAGCCTGAAAAGACCCTCAATGCGCGACCCGACCCGGTGATCTCCCACCCTGGCCGGCTTTTTGCGCAGCTAGAAATGGATATCGCCCATGCCGAAGCGCCAAGACATCAAATCGATCCTCATCATCGGCGCGGGACCGATCGTCATTGGCCAGGCTTGCGAGTTCGACTATTCCGGCACCCAGGCCTGCAAGGCGCTGAAGGAGGAAGGCTACCGCGTCATCCTCGTCAACTCCAACCCGGCGACGATCATGACCGATCCGGGCCTTGCCGACGCCACCTATGTCGAACCGATCACCCCCGAGGTCGTCGCCAAGATCATTGCCAAGGAGCGCCCCGATGCGCTGCTGCCGACCATGGGTGGCCAGACGGCGCTGAACACCGCGCTTTCGCTGAAGCGCATGGGCGTGCTCGATCGCTACAATGTCGAGATGATCGGCGCCAAGCCCGCCGCCATCGACATGGCCGAAGACCGCGCGCTGTTTCGCGAGGCGATGGCCCGTATCGGGCTGGAAACGCCGCGCTCGATGCTGGCCAACGCCACCGACATCAAGGACCTCGACCGCAAGACGCACGAGGCCGAGCGCAACAAGCTGCGCGAAAGCCTGTCCGGATCCGAGCTCGACAAGGCGCTGGACGAACTGGAAAACCAGTGGAACCTCGGCGAAAGCGACCGCAAGCAGCGCTACATGAGCCATGCCATGGCGATCGCCGCCCAGGCCATCGATCATGTCGGCCTGCCCGCCATCATCCGCCCCTCCTTCACGCTCGGCGGCACCGGCGGCGGCATCGCCTACAATCGCTCGGAATTCTTCGAGATCGTCGGCGGCGGCCTCGACGCCTCGCCGACCACCGAAGTGCTGGTCGAGGAATCGGTGCTTGGCTGGAAGGAATATGAAATGGAGGTCGTCCGCGACAAGGCGGACAACTGCATCATCATCTGCTCGATCGAAAACATCGATCCGATGGGCGTCCATACCGGCGATTCGATCACCGTCGCGCCGGCGCTGACGCTGACCGACAAGGAATACCAGATCATGCGCAACGCCTCGATTGCGGTGCTGCGCGAGATCGGCGTCGAAACCGGCGGCTCGAACGTCCAGTTCGCCGTCAATCCGAAGGACGGCCGTCTCGTCGTCATCGAAATGAACCCGCGCGTCTCGCGCTCGTCGGCGCTCGCCTCAAAGGCCACCGGCTTCCCGATCGCCAAGATCGCCGCCAAGCTCGCGATCGGTTATACGCTTGACGAACTGGAAAACGACATCACCGGCGGCGCAACGCCTGCTTCCTTCGAACCGTCGATCGACTACGTCGTCACCAAGATCCCGCGTTTCGCCTTCGAGAAATTCCCCGGCGCTTCGCCGGTGCTGACGACGGCGATGAAGTCGGTCGGCGAAGTCATGGCGATCGGCCGCACCTTCGCCGAATCACTGCAGAAGGCGCTGCGCGGCCTCGAAACCGGCCTGACCGGCCTCGACGAAATCGAAATTCCTGATTTCGAGGAAGGTGAATCCAGCCAGAACGCCATCCGCGCCGCCATCGGCACGCCGACGCCGGACCGTCTGCGCATGGTCGCCCAGGCGCTGCGCCAGGGCCTCAGCATCGAAGAGGTGCATGAAGGCTGCAAGATCGACCCGTGGTTCCTCGCTGAGCTCAAGAACATCGTCGACATGGAAGCCCGCATCCGCGAGCACGGCCTGCCGGAGGATGCCACCAACCTGCGCATGCTGAAGGCCATGGGCTTCTCCGACGCCCGCCTGGCGACGCTGACCGGCAAACGCCCGAAGGAAGTCGCCGAACTGCGCAACGGCCTGAACGTCCGGCCGGTCTTCAAGCGCATCGATACTTGTGCCGCCGAATTCGCTTCGCCGACCGCCTATATGTATTCAACCTACGAGACGCCCTTCGCCGGCGCCGCCCGCTCCGAGGCCGAAGTCTCCGACCGCAAGAAGGTCGTCATTCTCGGCGGTGGCCCGAACCGTATCGGCCAGGGCATCGAGTTCGACTATTGCTGCTGCCATGCCGCCTTCGCGCTGAAGGATGCCGGTTATGAAGCGATCATGATCAACTGCAATCCCGAAACCGTCTCGACCGATTACGACACGTCGGACCGCCTCTATTTCGAGCCGCTGACCGCCGAGGACGTGATCGAGATCCTGCGCGCCGAGCAGGAAAAGGGCGAAGTCGTCGGCGTCATCGTCCAGTTCGGCGGCCAGACGCCGCTGAAGCTTGCCGAGGCGCTGGAAAAGAACGGCATTCCGATCCTCGGCACCGCGCCTGACATGATCGACCTTGCCGAAGACCGCGACCGCTTCCAGAAGCTCCTGATGAAGCTCGATCTCAACCAGCCGAACAACGGCATCGCCTATTCGGTCGAGCAGGCCCGCCTGGTCGCGGCCGAAATCGGCTTCCCGCTGGTCGTGCGCCCGTCCTACGTGCTCGGCGGCCGCGCCATGCAGATCCTGCATTCTGAGGGCCAGTTGCAGAGCTACTTGCTCGACACGGTTCCGGAACTGGTGCCTGAAGATATCAAGCAGCGCTATCCCAACGACAAGACCGGCCAGATCAACACCCTGCTCGGCAAGAACCCGCTGCTCTTCGACAGCTATCTCTCTCATGCGATCGAAGTCGACGTCGACTGCCTCTCCGACGGCACCGACGTCTATGTCGCCGGTATTATGGAGCATATCGAGGAAGCCGGCATCCATTCCGGCGACAGCGCCTGCTCGCTGCCGCCGCGCTCGCTGCCCGTCGAACTGATCGACGAGCTGGAGCGCCAAGCCAAGGCGATGGCCAAGGCGCTCAATGTCGGCGGCCTGATGAACGTCCAGTTCGCCATCAAGGACGGCATCGTCTACGTTCTCGAGGTCAATCCGCGCGCCTCGCGTACCGTGCCCTTCGTCGCCAAGACCATCGGCGCGCCGATCGCCAAGATCGCCGCCCGCGTCATGGCCGGCGAGAAACTCGACGCGACCTTCGCCGCCTACGGCGAAAAGCCCGATCCGCGCAAGCTGAAGCACATCGCCGTCAAGGAAGCCGTCTTCCCCTTCGCTCGTTTCCCCGGCGTCGACACCCTGCTCGGCCCGGAAATGCGCTCGACCGGCGAAGTCATCGGCCTCGACACCGATTTCGCCCTTGCCTTCGCCAAGTCGCAGCTCGGCGCCGGCGTAGAGCTGCCGCGTGACGGGACGGTCTTCGTCTCAGTGCGCGACGAGGACAAGCCGCGCGTGCTGCCGGCGATCCGCATCCTTGTCGAGCAGGGCTTCAAGGTGCTGGCGACCGGCGGCACCGCCCGCTTCCTCGGCGAAAACGGCATCACCGCCACCAAGATCAACAAGGTGCTGGAAGGCCGTCCGCACATCGAGGACGCAATCCGCAACCGGCAGGTCCAGCTTGTCATCAACACCACCGACGGCAACAAGGCGATCTCGGACTCCAAGTCGCTGCGCCGTGCAACGCTGATGCAGAAGGTGCCCTATTATACGACGATGGCAGGTGCCGAGGCCGCCGCCCAGGCGATCAAGGCGCTGAAGGCCGGCAATCTCGAAGTGCGGCCGCTGCAGAGCTACTTCGCCTGAGATAGGGCAGCATCACCGCTCGATGAGCGGTGATGCACACCTCGAAGCTCCGGAATCGATTTATCCAGCCGCTGCCATAAGCCGCTGGATTTTCGCCATATCTTCGCGAAACCGCGCCAGCTCCTCGGCTTTCAGCCGCTCGTCGGGAATACGCAGCAGATAGGAAGGATGCACCGTCACGAAGAGCGTTCGCCTGTCGTCGATCGCAATGGCTTTCCCCCTGACATCCTGCAACCGCTGCTTCGCATCGGTCAGCGCCGCCAGCGCCGTCGCTCCCATGGCAACGATGAGCTTCGGTTTGACCAGCGCCATCTCCAGATCGAGCCACCAGCGGCAATGCTTCACCTCGCCCATATTGGGCTTCTGGTGGATACGACGCTTGCCGCGCGGCTCATATTTGAAATGCTTGACGGCATTGGTGACATAGAGCCGCGAGCGGTCGATGCCCGCTTCTGCGATCACCTGATCCAGCAGCCGGCCGGCCGGACCGACGAAGGGGCGCCCTGATATATCCTCCTGGTCGCCTGGCTGCTCGCCGACGAACATCACCTCGGCATCGCGTGGCCCCTCCCCGAATACGGTTTGCGTCGCCGTCGCATGCAGCGGACAGCGGGTACAGACGGCCGCGTCCGCGCGCAGCTCTTCCAGCGTGCCCGCCGGCGCTTCGGGCACGGCAGGAATATTGCGCGCGGCCTCCTGCAACCGGTCGTGAAAGGGCAGCGACTGCGTCGCCTCCCGTGCGGCCATGGCGCGCACCTTGCTCTCCGCCGAGGCGATCAGCCCGGGGATGAGATCGGCTTCCGGCAGGTTCTTCCAGTATTTTTTCGGCATCTCCGACTGCATCGCCTTCAGCTTCAATCGCGCTGGGTTGAAGATACTGACGTAATAGGTGCGCCACAGTTCATCGGTGGCATCGGTGAGATTGGGCTTTTCACACGGCGCGTCGTTTAGCATCAGCCGCTCGCCGTCCCAGGCGGCTGACCCTTTGGGCGTGGCGATCAGCCAGTCCATGTCGGTGAAGCGTCGTTGGAAGAAGGGCGCTGTGCGCCTGACGATATGGTGGTCCGGCTCGAACCAGGCGAGGAATTTCCGACGGTCTGCCGATACCGCACCCACTTCCTTGAAGCGGACGAAAGCCGTCATCTTGTGCGCGTCGCGTCGAACGTTTTTCGCCATCAGCCTGGCACGGACAACGTCCTCGTCGGAGGCCACTTCGAGCAGCTGCCGGTCCAGCTGCAGCCGCCAGAGCAGCCGGTAAAGCAGGGAAAACCGCACCGGATCGGAATGGCAGAGAACGGTCTCGGCAAGATCGATGAAGGCGGGCGGCACCGTCATCGGCTTGCGTGCCATGATCGGCGCCGGCGGCATGGCGTCGCGCTGAAAAGCGAGATCGGCCTCTTCATCTTTTTCGCGCCAATCGATCTCTTCAGGCAATATGCCGGCGGCAGCAAAGGCCCGCGCGGCATCACGCCATTCGGCAAGATCTCCGCGTCCTGCCAGCACGACCCGGCGCATCACAGCAACGACAATTGTTCAGGTTGCGGCTCGAACATGGCGCGAAGGTCGGGGCGGTCGATCAGACGGCGCGGCGACCAGCCTTCCGCTGAAATAAAGGACTGGACCTTCTTGATCGAAATGCCGAGCCGTTGGAGATCGTCGATCCGCAGGCGGCGAAAACGGCGAGCCGAAACGATCGCTTTGACGGTCTTGGTGCCGAGACCGGGCACGCGCAGCAACCGCTCGCGCTCGGCTTTGTTGATATCGACAGGAAATTCGGCCCTGTTGGCGAGCGCCCAGGCTAGTTTCGGGTCGAGGGTGAGATCGAGCATGCCTCCCGCCTGGTTCGCGGTGATCTCATCGATGCCGAAACCGTAGAATCGGTAGAGCCAGTCGGCCTGATAAAGCCGGTGTTCCCGCATCAGCGGCGGCTTGATCAGCGGCAGATTTTTCGACGAATCCGGGATCGGGCTGAAGGCGGAGTAATAGACGCGCTTCAGGCCATAGCTGCTGTAAAGCCGGCCGCTGGTGGCAAGGATCGTCGCGTCGTTGGCGCCATCGGCGCCGACGATCATCTGCGTGCTCTGACCGGCCGGCACAAAACGCTGACGCTTCTTCGTCCGCAGCGTCGGCTCGCCGGCAGCCTCGATCTTCAGCCTCAGATCCCCCATCGATCGCCTTATATTGGCGGGCTTCTTTTCCGGCGCGAAACGGGTAATGCCGCTATCCGTTGGCAACTCGATATTGAGGGACAGCCTGTCGGCATGAAGCCCCGCCTCCTCGATCAGATGCGGTGATGCTTCAGGGATCGACTTCAGATGGATATAGCCGCGAAAATTATGCGTCACACGCAGTTCGCGGACGATGCGAACCATCTGTTCCATCGTGTAATCGGACGAACGAATGATGCCGGAGGAAAGAAACAGGCCCTCGATATAATTGCGGCGATAGAATTCCAGTGTCAGCCAGATGACCTCTTCAGGCGTAAAGCGCGCCCGTTCGACATTGCTCGACGAGCGATTGACGCAATAGGCGCAGTCGTAGATGCAGAAATTGGTCAGCAGTATTTTCAGCAGCGAAATGCACCGTCCATCCGGCGCATAGGCATGACAAATGCCGGATCCCTCGGTCGAACCGAGGCCGCCGCTTGCGTGAGAATCGCGTTTCACCGTGCCGCTGGAAGCGCAGGAAGCGTCATATTTCGCAGCATCGGAAAGGATGGCCAAGCGTTCTGTTAGCGACTTCTTCATTAGTATGTTCACTATATGTTCTTATATGCAAAGTCAATAGGAGCGACGTCACCTTTGCCCATTTTTCAGGCGCGCCACCGGATGCCGCGGCGGGTTGCGTTTCGTTTATGCGAATTTTCTGGAAATCGGCCTTGGCGATCTGCTATAAGCACTTAACTAGGATTGTGGCACGGTTCCGAAGCTCCCCTTCGGGACCTGTTTTCTTTTGTGTCTGCGGCTGACTGCTCGAAAAGCACGGACGAGCGGATACAAGGAGTGAAGGACAGAAAAATGGTTGAAAAGGTACCGATGACACAGGGTGGTTTCGTCAAGCTGCAGGAAGAGCTGCGCTGGCGTCAGCAGGAGGAGCGCCCCCGAATCATCGAGGCGATCGCCGAAGCCCGTGCTCATGGCGACCTTTCCGAAAACGCCGAATATCACGCCGCCAAGGAAGCCCAGAGCCATAATGAAGGCCGCATCAGCGAACTGGAAGACCTGACGGCGCGTGCCGAGGTCATCGACCTCACGAAGATGTCGGGCGACAAGATCAAGTTCGGCGCCAAGGTAAAGCTCGTCGACGAGGACACCGAGGAAGAAAAGACCTATCAGATCGTTGGCGACCAGGAAGCCGACGTCAAGGCCGGCCGCATCTCTATCTCTTCGCCGATCGCCCGTGCGCTGATCGGCAAGGAAGTCGGCGACTCCATCGAGGTCAATGCGCCGGGCGGCTCCAAGGCCTACGAAATCCTCCAGGTTTCCTGGGGCTGATCGCCCGCCAGCCGCGAGACCTATCCCTTGCCCGATATGCGTGACGTCGAGATCATCGCGCCCAATTTCAAGCGCCGGCTCTCCGGCGTCACGTCGACCATTGTTCAGCTCATTCCCTGCCAGATCCGGCACGGCATAAAGATCGCAACCCTTGGCCCCGGCCTGCCGGAAGGCCTGCCGAAACTGGCGTGGCGCCAGCTCCTTGGCCTCTGGCGCCCGCCGTCACGCCGGCGCCAGCGTGTCTGGCACGCGCGCCGCAACAACGAGATGGCCGTCGGCATCCTGCTTCGCCATCTCATGCGCATGCCGCTGAAGCTGCTCTTCACCTCGGCCGCCCAACGCCGCCACACCGCCTATACGAAATGGCTGATCCGCCGCATGGACGCCGTCATCGCGACCAGCGACCGTTCCGGCTCGTTCCTCGAGGTGCCGCACACGGTCATCCAGCACGGCGTCGACCTTGCCCTCTTTCATCCGCCGGAAACGGCAGAGGACGGCATCGCCGCCACCGGCCTGCCCGGATGCCATCTTATCGGCTGTTTCGGCCGCGTGCGCCACCAGAAGGGTACCGATCTTTTCGTCAAATCGATGATCGAACTGCTGCCGCAGAATCCGGAATGGACAGCGATCGTCTCCGGCCGCGTGACGGCGGAGCATGCGGCATTCGGTGACAAGCTCAAGGCCGATGTCGCCGCCGCCGGGCTTAGCGACCGTATCCTCTTTCTCGGCGAAGTGCCCGATATCAAGATCTGGTATCGCCGCCTGACGCTTTACGTCGCGCCCTCCCGCAACGAGGGCTTCGGCCTAACGCCGCTTGAAGCCATGGCTTCGCGCACCGCGGTGGTGGCATCGGATGCGGGCGCTTATGCCGAGCTCATCGTCACGGGCGAGACGGGTTCGGTCGTTGCCGCCGGCGATGGCGAGGCGCTGACGCGGGCAATCGCGCCCTATATCGCAGATCCCGCCCTGGCGATCGCGCATGGCGAAAATGCGCTGCGGCATGTCAGGACGAATTTCGCGCTGGAGAAGGAAGCAGGCGCGATCGGCGCCGTGTACGATCGTCTTCTCGGCGACAACCGCGGCTAGCGCATCGTGCTGTCTGCGCCCGAAAGGACGCACGGCGCTCTAACCACAAAAGAGAAACGGCCCGCTGAAAAACGGGCCGCTGCAGGATTTTCAAGACTGTGAACGTCGTGGCCGATTACTCGGCCGGCTGGAGCCCGGCAGTCGGAGCGTCCTCGTTTGTCTGGCCGTCCAGCGCCGCGGCCAGCTGAGCCGTATCCAGCTCATTTTCCCAGCGTGCCACGACGATCGTCGCAACCGCATTGCCGACAAGGTTGGTCAGCGCCCGGCATTCCGACATGAAACGATCGATGCCGAGGATGAGCGCCATGCCGGCGACCGGTACGGAGGGGACGACGGAGAGCGTCGCTGCCAGGGTGATGAAGCCGGCGCCGGTGATGCCTGCGGCACCCTTGGAGCTCAGCATCGCCACCAGGAGCAGCAGGATCTGGTCACCCCAGGAGAGATGGATGCCGGTTGCCTGGGCAATGAAGAGGGCAGCCAGGGTCATGTAGATGTTGGTGCCGTCGAGATTGAAGGAATAGCCTGTGGGGATGACGAGCCCGACGACCGAGCGCTTGCAGCCGGCCTTTTCCATCTTGTTCATCAGGCCCGGAAGCGCCGCCTCCGAAGACGAGGTGCCGAGAACCAGCAGCAGCTCTTCCTTGATGTAGCGCAACAGCGCCACGATCGAGAAGCCGTTGTAGCGGGCGACGGCACCGAGAACGATGAAGACGAAGAGCAGAGAGGTGACGTAGAAGGTGCCGATTAGCATGGCGAGGTTGGCGATCGATCCGACGCCGTACTTGCCGATGGTGAATGCCATGGCGCCGAAGGCGCCGATCGGGGCAGCCTTCATGAGGATGGCGACGAGCTTGAAGACGGGAGCCGTCAGGGAATTCAGGAAATTGACGACCTGCTCGCCCTTTTCGCCGACCATGGCGAGCGCGATGCCGAAGAGCACCGAGAAGAACAGGACCTGCAGAATATCGCCATCGGCAAAGGCGCCGACAATCGTCGTCGGGATGATATTGGTGAGGAAGCCGACGATGCTCTGCTCATGCGCCTTGGCGGCAAAGGTGGCGACGGCGGCCGGATCCAGCGAGGCCGGATCGATGTTCATGCCGGCGCCAGGCTGGACGACGTTGGCGACGATCAGGCCGATGATGAGCGCCAATGTCGAGAAGGTCAGGAAGTACAGCATCGCCTTGCCGGCGACACGGCCAACCTTCTGCAGATCGCTCATGCCGGCAATGCCGGTCGCGACGGTCAGGAAGATGACCGGGGCGATGATCATCTTGACGAGCTTGATGAAGGCATCGCCGAGCGGCTTCAGCTGGGTGCCGAGTTCGGGGTAGAAATGGCCGAGAAGGATACCCGCAGCAATGGCCACGAGAACCTGAACGTAAAGATGGCTATAAAAGGGCTTCTTGCCCTTGCTGCCTGCGACTGCATCGAGTGGTGCTGCGATCATGATGTCCTCCTAATGGCTCGTCCGGAACGAACTCCGGCCTCCCGAGCCGTTCGCTTCAAGTCCAACAGCTCAGCCGTTGTTGCCATCTCCTTCGCAATCACCGTGCCAGTTTCACGCCGACCAACCAACAGATTGAATTTATTAATGAAAAATTTACGGGGCTGCTGACAGCTAATTAAGCAATGCGGAAATCCGCACAAATCCATTTGCGTTTCGTGCAGAAAAATGCACAAATCCGCCATGTCCGTGTCGCAGAAATTGTGGCCTTCCCTGCCCCTGCAGCACCGCATCCGCCGGATGTGGTGGACCTATGCCGTGCTCGCCCTCCTCGCCGTCGTCGCAAGCCTCTGGGCTGGCGGCGAGATCGGCCGGCACCGGGCGGAGGCCGCCCTTGAGGAACAGGCCCGCATGGATGCGAGACTGAATGCGGCTTTGCTGCGCACGGTTCTCGAAAAATACCGGGCGCTTCCCTTCGTTCTGTCGCAGGACGCAGCACTCGCCGCGGCGCTTGCCGGAAAGGATGCCGGCGCGTTCGAGCGGCTCAGTCAGAAGCTGGAAAATTTGGCGGCGGGCACCAAGGCCGCCGTCATCTATGTCATCGACAAGGACGGCATGGCGGTTTCGGCCAGCAACTGGCGCGAACCGACGAGCTTCGTCGGCAATGACTACCGCTTCCGCGAGTATTTCCAAGGGGCAGTCGAACGAGGACAGGCCGAGCACTTCGCACTTGGCACGGTCAGCAAGAAACCGGGCCTCTATATCTCCCAACGGATTTCGGGCAGCAATGGCCTGCTGGGTGTCGTCGTGGTCAAGGTCGAATTCGACGACGTCGAGGCGGATTGGAATGCCTCGGGCACTCCGTCCTATGTCGTTGACGAACGCGGCATCGTCCTCATCACCAGTCTTCCATCATGGCGGTTCATGACGATCGGCCGGATCGCCGAAGACCGGTTGACTGCGATCCGCGAAAGCCTTCAATTCGGCGCTGCGCCGCTTCAACCCCTGCCGCTCGATCTTATCAGGAACCTCGGGGACGGCCTTGACGTCGTTGAGATCGTCATGCCCGGCGATGCCGGAAAAACCAGGTTTCTCGATGTCGGGATGCCGGTTCCGGCCACCGGATGGCAGTTGCAGCATCTCGTGACGCTCGGGCCGTCCGTCGATGCGGGAATTCGCGAAGCCCGCATGCTGGCCTTGCTCATACTCTTGCCGCTGCTGGCGGCAGCAGCCTTCCTCTTGCGCCGCCGCCATGCGATCACCCTGCGGATATCCAGAGAACAGCAGGCGCGGGAGGAACTGGAACGGCGGGTAGTCGAGCGGACGCTGGATCTCAGCCAGGCGCGGGACCGGCTGCAGGCCGAAATCATCGGCCATAAGAGCACGGAGCAGAAGCTGCAGGCGGTGCAGCAGGATCTGGTGCAGGCCAACCGGCTGGCCATCCTGGGCCAGGTGGCGGCCGGCGTCGCTCATGAGATCAATCAGCCGGTGGCGACCATCCGTGCCTATGCAGACAATGCCCGCACCTTCCTCGATCGCGGCCAGGCGGCGCCTGCCGGCGAAAATCTCGAAAGCATCGCGGCGCTGACGGAGCGCATAGGTGCGATCACCGAAGAGCTGAAGACCTTTGCCCGCAAAGGCCGAGGCAGCGCCGAACCGACAGGATTGAAGGACGTCATCGAGGGTGCTGTGATGCTGTTGCGCAGCCGGTTTGCCGGGCGCATGGATTTGCTCGACATCGACTTGCCGCCGCCTGAACTGCAGGTGATGGGAAACCGGATCCGTCTCGAACAGGTGCTGATCAACTTGCTTCAGAATGCCCTGGAGGCGGTGGCGCCGAAGGCCGGAGAGGGCCGCGTCGAGGTCAGAACGTCAGCCGATGCGGAGATGGTAACGGTGACGGTCGCCGACAACGGCCCGGGCATTCCGCCTGAAATCCGCAAAGGCCTGTTCACCCCGTTCAATACCTCGAAAGAGAGCGGTCTCGGTCTCGGGCTGGTCATCTCCAAGGATATCGTCGGCGATTACGGCGGCCGGATGGAGGTTGAAAGCGACAGCGAGGGAACCCAGTTCATCGTTCATCTGAGGAAGGCTTGAGCTCATGGACACACTGAGCCCCGTTGCGCTGATCGACGACGACAAGGACCTGCGCCGCGCCACCGCCCAGACGCTCGAACTCGCCGGTTTCACCGTGTCCGCCTATGACGGGGCGAAAGCCGCGTTGGCGGACCTGCCGGCCGACTTCGCCGGCCCCGTCGTCACCGATATCCGCATGCCGGAGATCGATGGACTGCAACTCTTCGCCACGCTGCAGGGCATGGATGCCGACCTGCCGGTGATCCTGATGACCGGCCACGGCGATATTCCGATGGCCGTTCAGGCGATCCAGGACGGCGCCTATGATTTCATCGCCAAACCCTTCGCGGCCGATCGGCTCGTCCAAAGCGTGCGTCGCGCCAGCGAGAAGCGGCGGCTTGTTCTGGAGAACCGCATGCTGCGCAAAGCAGCCGAGGATGCGCAGGAGAACTTGCCGCTGATCGGCCAGACCCCTGTCATGGAAAACTTGAGAAACATTCTTCGCCATATCGCCGATACCGATGTGGACGTGCTGGTCGCCGGCGAAACGGGCAGCGGCAAGGAAGTGGTTGCCCAGATCCTGCATCAGTGGAGCCACCGCCGGAAGGGCAATTTCGTGGCGCTCAACTGTGGCGCTCTGCCCGAAACCGTCATCGAAAGCGAACTGTTCGGCCACGAAGCCGGCGCCTTTACCGGCGCTCAGAAGCGCCGCACGGGCCGCATCGAACATGCAAGCGGCGGCACGCTTTTCCTCGACGAGATCGAGAGCATGCCGGCCGCCACGCAGGTCAAGATGCTGCGAGTGCTGGAGATGCGCGAGATCACGCCGCTCGGCACCAACGAGGTGCGCCCGGTCGATCTTCGCGTTGTCGCGGCTGCCAAGATCGACCTCGGGGATCCCTCGGTGCGCGGCGATTTTCGCGAGGATCTCTATTACAGGCTGAATGTGGTGACGATCTCTATCCCGCCGCTGCGAGAACGCCGCGACGATATTCCGCTGCTGTTCTCCCATTTCGCCGCCCGCGCCGCGGAGCGCTTTCGCCGCGAGGTCCCGCCGCTTTCGCCCGGTGTGCGGCAGCATCTCGCCTCGCATACATGGCCCGGCAATGTTCGCGAACTCTCGCATTATGCCGAACGCGTGGTGCTTGGCGTGGAAGGCGGTGGAGCGGCCGTGGTCCCTGCGCAGCCGGCGGGCGCCACGCTTCCCGAACGACTGGAACGCTACGAGGCGGAGATCATCCGCGACACGCTGTCGGCCAATGACGGCGACGTGCGCCGCACCATCGAAGCGCTCGGTATTCCGAGAAAGACGTTCTACGACAAACTCCAGCGCCACGGCATCAACCGGGGCGGCTATATCTCGCGCAAGTAATGGACAGGAGCAATTGGGAGTCTAGACTTCCACCAGTCCCAGCTTCTTCACCTGCCGGATCGTCAGCATGGTGCGCACGGTATCGACATGTTCGTTCGCCGTCAGCACCTCGATGACGAAATCCTGGAAGCGGGTGAGGTTCTCCGCCACGCAATGCAGCAGGAAATCGCTGTCGCCGGAGACCATCCACGCCTGGCGCACCAGCGGCCATTCGGTGGTGGCGGCGGCAAAGGCCTTGAGATTGCCTTCCGACTGGTGCTTGAGGCCAACCATGCAGAAAGCGACGAGGTCGAAGCCGAGCTTGGGGCTGTTCAGCATCGCGTGATAGCCCTCGATGATGCCGGCTTCCTCGAGCTTGCGCACCCGGCGCAGGCAGGGCGGCGCCGAGATGCCGACGCGATCGGCGAGCTCCACATTGGTCATGCGGCCGTCGGCCTGCAGCTCCCGGAGTATCTTTATGTCGATGACGTCGAGTTCGGCGCGACCCACATCATTGCCTTTCTTTAATTCTCCGCGGGGAGCTTCTATATAAAGCGGCGGAATACGCAAGAATGTTTCACGCCGATGACGGATTCTTGCACATCCTGGCGATTTGCCTTGTTGGTAACGCAAGGCTGCCCTTGAATAAAAGCATTGGACGTTCATAAATGGCCCATGGACCGCGAAACGGCCGCAATCACCACTTAGCCGCCGCCCTCCTGCCAGTCGAAAGGAAATGACATGCCCGCCCGCCATACCAAGGTGCTCATCATCGGTTCCGGACCCGCAGGCTATACTGCCGCGGTCTATGCCGCGCGCGCCATGCTGAAACCGGTTTTGATCGCCGGTCTCGAACAGGGCGGCCAGTTGATGATCACCACCGATGTGGAGAATTATCCGGGCTTTGCCGATCCGATCCAGGGTCCCTGGCTGATGGAACAGATGCTGCAGCAGGCAAAACATGTCGGCGCCGAGATCGTCAACGATCTCGTGACCGAAGTCGACATGAACCAGCGTCCCTTCGTCGCCCGCACCGACAGCGGCCAAGTCTGGACCGCGGATACGCTGATCATCGCCACCGGCGCCAAGGCCAAGTGGCTCGGCATCGAGAGCGAGCAGCATTTCCAGGGATTCGGCGTTTCGGCTTGCGCCACCTGCGACGGCTTCTTCTATCGCAACAAGGATGTGATCGTGGTCGGCGGCGGCAACAGCGCCGTCGAAGAGGCGCTCTATCTCTCCAACATCGCCAAGTCGGTCACCGTAGTGCACCGCCGCGATTTCTTCCGGGCCGAGAAGATCCTGCAGGAGCGTCTGTTCTCCAAGGACAATGTCAAGGTGCTGTGGAACACCGAAGTGGCAGAGATCACCGGCACGCCGGCCAAGCCGCCGATGCCGCAATCCGTATCCGGCGCCCGCCTGCGCGACACGCGTACCGGGGCGATCACCGAGGTTACGATCGACGGCGTCTTCGTCGCCATCGGCCATGCGCCGGCGACCGAGCTCTTCAAGGACAAACTGAAGCTGAAGGACAATGGCTATCTCTGGACCGCACCGGATTCGACCGCGACCAGCCTGGAGGGGGTCTATGCCGCGGGCGACGTGACCGACGACACGTTCCGCCAGGCGATCACCGCCGCCGGCCTGGGCTGCATGGCAGCACTGGAAGCCGAGCGATATCTGACGGGCCACATGCCCGTCGCCGTGGCCGCGGAGTAAGATCGGCATGAGGGGTGGGGGAATGCCATTGGATTGGGACAAGCTGCGTATTTTCCACGCAGCTGCCGAGGCGGGTTCGTTCACGCATGCGGCGGATAAACTGCATCTGTCCCAATCCGCCATCAGCCGCCAGGTAAGCGCGCTGGAGCAGGATGTCGGCACCAAGCTGTTTCACCGCCATGCGCGCGGCCTGATTCTGACGGAGCAGGGCGAACTGCTTTATCGCACCGCCCATGACGTGTTGCTGAAGCTCGAAACCGTCAAGATGCAGCTCACCGAGACGACCGAGACGCCGTCCGGCAAACTGCGCGTCACGACGACGGTCGGTCTTGGCCAGGGCTGGCTGACCGACAAGATCCAGGAATTCCTGCAGCTCTATCCCGATGTGCAGATCCAGCTGATCCTCGACAACGAGGAAGTGGATGTGAACATGCGCCATGCCGACTGCGCGATTCGGCTGCGCCAGCCGCAGCAATCCGACCTCATCCAGCGCAAGCTCTTCACCGTGCACATGCACGTCTATGCGGCCCCGTCCTATATCAACCGCCATGGCGAGCCGCAGAAGATCGAGGATCTCGACAATCACCGCATCATCACCTTCGGCGAGCCGGCGCCGAGCTACCTGCTCGACGTCAACTGGCTGGAGGTCGCCGGCCGCTCGTCCGACAACAAGCGCATCCCGCATCTGCAGATCAACAGCCAGACCTCGATCAAGCGGGCCGCCCTGCTCGGCATCGGCGTCGCCTGCCTGCCGGATTACATCGTCGGTCGCGACCCCGGCCTGATTCAGCTGGCGATCAATGCCGACGTCCCCTCCTTCGACACGTATTTCTGCTATCCCGACGAAATCAAGAACGCCGCCAAGCTGAAGGCTTTCCGCGATTTCATCGTCAGCAAGGCCAGAAACTGGAACTTTTAAGCCCGGTTTTGTCGACGTCTTGCATACTATGCAGAAGGCGCATGACTGGCATGCACAAATGAGGGTTGCCGTTTGCCCATTAAACCACCATATCGCACATAGCTGATGCACATGGTGGCTTTTCCTCCCAGTTCCACCGCATTAGCTGTTCCCCTCTGGAGGTTTTTGACCTTCACACTTATAAGGGCCCTGGTTTTCCAGTGGCCCTCTTTTTTTACCTTGCTTGCCCAGGGAAATGCCGCACCGCAAAAAAATTGTGCGGCGCATAGCAGACATGCACAAAAAAGCATTGAAACCTGCTCAAGGAAGCACCATATCCATCTCAGCTGATGCATCTTGTGGTTTCTCTCCCAGTACCACCGCATTAGCTGTTCCCCTCTGGAGGTTTTTGACCTTCACAATTACAAGGGCCCTGGTTTTCCGGTGGCCCTCTTTTTTTGCCCAAAAATTGCGCACCCACTAAAAGCCGCCACCTCACGCCTCCGTGATTTGCATATCGAGTTCCGACGATCAATATATCGGTTAAACACGATTTATAGTTCGGCGAACGACGATGGACAAAGACGAGATTATCAAGGCACTCGCTCATCCCGCCCGGATGGACATTCTGAACTGGCTGAAAAACCCCGAGCAACATTTCCCCTCGCAGGAGCACCCTTTCGAAATGGGTGTCTGCGCCAGTCAGTTCGAGCGCTGCGGCCTGTCGCAGTCGACGGTCTCGGCTCATCTCGGGACGCTGCATCGCGCCGGCCTCGTCACCACCAAACGCGTCGGCCAGTGGATCTTCTACAAGCGAAACGAAGAAACGATCGCCGCTTTTCTCAAGCAACTGACGCAGGACCTTTAGAATGCCCCTCGCCCTCCTCGTTCTCGCCTTGAGCTCGTTTGCGATAGGCACCACCGAATTCGTCATCATGGGTTTGCTGCCTGAGGTCGCCGCCGATCTGTCGGTGACGATCCCGCAGGCCGGATGGCTGGTAACCGGTTATGCGCTGGCGGTCGCGATCGGCGCACCCGTGATGGCCGTTTCGACTGCGAAGCTGAAGCGCCGCACCGCCCTGATTGCGCTGATGGCCTTCTTCATCGCCGGCAACCTGCTGTGCGCTCTGGCGAGCGGCTACTGGGTGCTGATGATCGCCCGCATCGTGACCGCGCTTTGCCACGGCGCCTTCTTCGGCATCGGCTCGGTCGTCGCCGCCGGACTGGTCGCCGAAGACCGCAAGGCTCGCGCCGTCGCGCTGATGTTCACCGGCCTGACGCTTGCCAATGTTCTCGGCGTGCCGCTCGGCACCGCGATCGGCCAGGCCTATGGCTGGCGCGCCACCTTCGGTGTCGTCACCGTCATCGGCATCGTCACTATATCAGGCCTGATCGCCATTTTGCCGAGGGACAAGCAGCAGGAAAACGGCAGCATCCTGCGCGAGATCGCGGCACTCCGGAATGGCGGCCTGTGGCTGGCGCTCTCCACCACCGTCTTCTTCGCCGCCTCGATGTTCGCCCTCTTCACCTATATCGCGCCGCTGCTGCGCGACGTCACCGGCGTGTCGCCCGAAGGCGTCACCTGGACGCTGTTCCTGATCGGCCTCGGGCTAACCGTCGGTAACCTCGTCGGCGGCAAGCTTGCCGACTGGCGGCTCGGCGCGACGCTTGCCGGCGTCTTTGCCGCAATCGCCATCACCTCGATCGCCTTCAGCTATACGAGCCGCTTCTTCATCCCGGCCGAAATCACCCTCTTCCTTTGGGCACTGGCAAGCTTTGCCGCCGTGCCGGCGCTTCAGGTCGGCGTCGTCGGCTTCGGCAAGGACGCCCCGAATCTTGTTTCGACGATCAACATCGGCGCCTTCAACACCGGCAATGCGCTCGGCGCCTGGGTCGGCGGCCTGGTCATCGACGCGGGCTTCGATCTCACCCGCGTTCCACTCGCCGCAGCCTTGATGGCCCTGATCGGCCTCGGCGCGACGGTGCTCACCTATCTCTCCGCCAGGGGCCGAGCCGCCCTCGCTCCTGCCGAGTGATCCTCCCGCAAAAGAAAGGACCATCATGGCCAAGCTTTTCGAACCCACGAAAGTCGGCGACATCCCCGTCAAGAACCGCATCGTCATGGCGCCGCTGACCCGCAACCGCTCGCCGGGCGCAATCCCCAACGACCTCAACGTCGAATATTACCGCCAGCGCGCCAGCGCCGGCCTGATCATCACCGAAGCAACAGCCATCACACATCAAGGCCAGGGTTATGCCAATGTGCCGGGTCTCTATACCAAGGAGGCTCTCGACGGCTGGAAGCGCGTCACCGACGCGGTCCATGCTGCTGGCGGCAAGATCGTCGTGCAGATGTGGCATGTCGGACGCATCTCGCACACGACGCTGCAGCCGAACGACGGCAAGCCGGTTTCCTCGACCAACCGCGTCGCCAAGGCCAAGACCTATCTGGTCAATGCCGACGGCACCGGCAGCTTCGCCGACACCTCCGAGCCGCGCGCGCTTGAAACCGCCGAAATCCCCGGCATTATCGAGGATTACCGCAAGGCCGCCCGGGCCGCGATCGATGCCGGCTTCGATGGTGTCGAGATCCACGGCGCCAACGGCTACCTGCTCGACCAGTTCATCCGCGACGGCGTCAACGACCGTAGCGATGCATATGGCGGCTCGATCGAAAACCGTGCCCGCCTGACCTTCGAAGTCGTCGATGCCGTGGTCAAGGAAATCGGCGCCGGCCGCACCGCGATCCGTATCTCGCCGGTGACGCCGTCCGGCGAAAGCTACGATTCCAATCCGCAGACGACCTTTGCACACATCGTCGAAGGCCTGGCCAAATACGACCTCGCCTATCTCCATGTCATCGAAGGCCAGACCGGCGGCGACCGTGACTACAAGCAGGGCGATAATCCCTCCTTCGATTACAAGGCGCTGCGCCAAGCTTACGAAAAGGCCGGCGGCAAGGCCGACTGGATGGTCAACAACGGCTACGACCGTGATCTGGCGATCGACACCGTCGAAAGCGGCCGCGCCGATCTCGTCGCCTTCGGCAAGCCCTTCATTGCCAATCCCGACCTCGTCGAGCGCCTGGAACACCATCTGCCGCTCAACACGCCCGACCAGTCGACCTTCTACGGCGGCACCGGCAAGGGCTATATCGACTATCCCATCCTCGAAAAAGTCGCCTGAGCCTTTTGCAATGCAAACCGCGAAATCCCGCCGAAAGGCGGGATTTCCATTTTCGATGCATCTTTGTAGCGTGTCGCCATGTTCGATTCTCATCTCCACCGTTGGTCGCTCATACAAGACGGCGAGCCGATCATCACCCATTCGAGCCAGTTGCTGCCGGTCCTCTGGCAGGATAGGCCCGCCATGTTGAAAGTGGCTGCCGATATCGACGAGCGATATGGCGCGCTGCTGATGCAATGGTGGGATGGTGACGGCGCAGCCTATGTCTTCGCCCGTGAGGACGACGCCGTGCTGCTGGAAAGGGCGATGGGGAAACGCTCGCTGCTTGCCATGGCGATGAATGGTGAGGACGACGAGGCAAGCCGCATTCTCTGTCAGACAGCGGCACGGCTGCATGCGCCGCGCGAAAAACCGCTTCCCGATCCCGTGCCCCTCACCCGCTGGTTCCGCGATCTGGAGCCGGCAGCAGCCAAGCATGGCGGCACGCTTGCCGATTGTTCGGCGATCGCCAACGCCCTCCTTGCCGATCCGCGTGACGTCGCCATCCTTCACGGCGACATCCACCACGGCAATATCCTCGATTTCGAGTTGCGCGGCTGGCTGGCGATCGATCCGAAGCGGCTCCACGGCGAACGCGGCTTCGATTTCGCCAACATCTTCGCCAATGAGGAATTGCCAACGATCACCGATCCGGCTCGCTTCCGCCGCCAGCTCGCAGTCGTCTCAGCAGCGGCTGGGCTCGAGCCGAAACGGCTGCTGCAATGGATCTCTGCCTATTCCGGCCTCTCCGCCGCCTGGTTCCTCGGCGATCCGAACATCGAGCAGGCAGAAAAAGCCCTGACGGTCGCCCGGATTGCGCTGGCCGAACTTCGGGCCTAACGCATCTTTTCAGGCGAATGCCCGATAAAGGCGGTCGCCATGTCGCGATGCGGTTCAGGCAGGCAGCCAAGCGCCGCGAGCGAAGCCCTGACGGCCTCGTCGATCGGCGTCTGCGGCTCCCTTCCGAGCTCGGCCGTGAGCCTGGTGTTCCGCATCCGCACCGGCACCTTCCAGAGATAACGCATCTCCTTGATCTCCCGCATCACAGGAACAAAGGGCGCTGCCAGTGGCACGATCCACCAGGGAAAGCCGGCGATCTTCGCCTTGCCGCCGGCGACGCGCTTGATCGCTTCGGCCATCTGCATGCCGTCCGCATCCCAGAAGCCTTCCATATGATAGACGGCGAAAGGCGGCAGCCGATCGGCCCGCTCGACGAGCTGGGCGATGGTTTCCGCCATGTCGGGCAGATAGGCCCATTGATGGCCGATGCCACGCCGTGCGGGATTCCTGATCGTGCCGACCGGCTTGCCTGGGGTTACGAGGCCGGACGAAAACCAGCTGTTACCAGTCGTGCCCGGGCCGAAAAAATCCCCTGCCCTGACGATGATGACGCCTGCGCCGGCCCGCGACGCTGCCTTCAGCCGTTTCTCCATGTCGACGCGGATCGCCCCCTTCTTCGTCACCGGATGCTGCGGGCTCTCCTCCGTTGGCGCCGGCAAGGCATCGGGACCGAAATTATAGACGTTGCCCGGCAGCACGATGCGCGCACCGACGGCGCGAGCGGCGGCGATTGTATTGTCGAGCATCGGCAGCACCAGCCTTTCCCAGTCGCGGTAGCCGGGCGGATTGACGGCGTGGACGATCAGGTCGACGCCTTCAGCCGCCCTCAGCACGTCACCGGCATTCATCGCATCGCCCTGCAGCCATTCGAAAGCCGGCTCGCGCCTCGACGCCTTGGCTGCATCACGGTTGAGCGCCCGGATGCGCCAGCCGCGCCCAAGCAGCTTGCGGGCAACCGCGCCGCCGATACCGCCGGTCGCGCCGAGGACGAGGGCCGTCATCTGCATTTCCCTATTCATGACACTCATCTCCTTCGATTGGATGAGAGGATCATGCCATCAGCAAGACATAAACAAAATTGACGAAATAGTTGCATATGCTATACAAAAATATATGAGCGTTGAACCAAGCTGGGATTTCTACCGCAGTTTCCTGACCGTGCTCCAGCAGGGATCGCTTTCAGCCGCCGCCCGAGAACTGGGGCTGACCCAGCCGACCATAGGCCGCCATGTCGATGCACTGGAACTGGCGATCGGCGCCGAGCTCTTCACCCGCTCGCCGAATGGATTGCTGCCGACCGACGCCGCACTGGCGCTCAAGCCCTATGCCGAAACACTGGCGGCAACCGCTGCCGCCCTGTTGCGCACCGCATCCGGTGAGCGCGAACGCGTGGCTGGAACGGTCAGGGTCAGCGCCAGCGAAGTCATCGCCGTCGAGGTGCTGCCTGGGATTCTCGGACCGCTGCAGGAGACCTATCCCGACCTCCAGATCGAGCTCTCGGCTTCCGATATCATCGAGGACCTGGTGAACCGCGAGGCCGACATCGCCGTGCGCATGGCCGAGCCGCAGCAGGATGCGCTCCTCGTGCGCCGCATCGGCGATATCCCGCTCGGCTTTCACGCCCATCGCCGCTATCTCAGCCGATACGGCATTCCGCAAACCTTGGCTGACCTCGCAAACCACCGGCTGATCGGTTTCGACCGGCAGACGGCCTATGTCCGCATGGTGATGAAACGCTATGCGGTGCCCGGCATCGAATTCTCCTACAGGACCGACAGCAACCTTGCCCAGCTTTCCGCAATCCGCGCCGGCGTCGGCATTGGCATCTGCCAGACCGGGCTTGCGCGGGAAAATCCTGACCTGGTGCACATCCTGCCCGATGCCTTCAAAATCCCGCTCGGTACGTGGGTGGCGATGCATGCGAGCCTGAAGACCTCGCCGCGCTGCCGCGCCACGTTCGACGCCCTGGTCAACGGTCTGCAGGACTATTACCGATATTCGACCAGCGCATAAGTGCGAAAATCGGAATCGATTTTCGGAAAGAATCATGCGCAAATTTCAAAGCAATAGGCTCCTTGGCACGTCCTGTTGGACGGGCGCTCCGGCGGGATGGGAAAATGACGACGCACAACCCGGTTGAACTCGTGCCCCACGATCCGCAATGGCCCCAAGCCTTCCGGCGCATCCGCGACAGGTTGCTGGGCTTGCTGCCGCAGGCGCTCTCCATCGATCACATCGGCAGCACGTCCATACCGGGCATGACCGCCAAGCCGCTTATCGATATCGACATCATCCTTCCCGGCCTCGGGCATATCGAAGGCGCCACCCGCGTGCTTCTGGCAGAAGGCTACGAGCCGCGCGGCAACCGCTATGACGACGATGTCTGGGCGTTTTTGTCGAGAGGTTCAGTGCCGGCGGAGCGGGTCTATCTTTGCCCGCCCGGCAACAGCACCCATCGAAACAGGCTGGCTTTCCGGGATTATCTCATCGCGCATCCGCAAGCGGCGGCGGAGTATGCCGCGCTCAAACGCAGGCTGGCAGCCGAATTCAGGATGGACGGCGATCGCTATACCGCGCATAAGCGTGAATTCGTCGACGCGATCGTCGCGCGGGCATTGACGGGCAATCGGTAATTTCAAATGCCTGGCGAGGCCCCGGCCGAGTGACCTTTCCAGAGACCATCCACCACCTCGGTTTCCGGCCGGTCGCCGCCTTCGGCATATTCCTCATGCCACTTGCCGTTCTCGTCTTGCCAGCTGATCTCGGCGGAATCGCCGCCGACCTGCTGTTCGGCCGCGACGATGCGCGCAGCTTCGAGGGCCTCGGCATGGGTCGGAAATGCCTCGGAATAGACACCTCCCAGCCTGTAGGCCCAGCCGCCGTCATGCGGCACGACTTCGTAGACCACCTTGATCATGCATCCGTCTCCTCATCTTCTTGTTGCGCATTCGCACGCTTCCGGACAGGATCCGGATCATCGCGGCCGCTTGACGAGAATTCGAGGACGCCGCGATCTGCTTTCAGGCCCCGATGACGTTCAGTATTCCATTAAACGCCGAAGACTGCAAACGGGACTGGCCCTGGGCCTGCTTGATAGGCGAAATCAGTGACTTAGATAAAACGCATGAATCGGGACAGGAGCTCAGGCTTGGGGATCGCGTCACGCTTTAAAGAAGAAAAGTTTCTGGTCGTCGCACTTGTCGTTGCAGTGATCGCCTATCTCATGGAACACGCGGTGATCGAGATGGGGCGCGGCGTCGCGCTGATCGCAGCCGTCGCCCTGGTCGGCACCATCGTGCTCGCCTCTATCCGCGTCGCCCATCATGCCGAACTGCTCGCCGTCAAAGTCGGCGATCCCTACGGCACGATGATCCTGACCCTTTCGGCCGTCGCCGTCGAAGTCATCATCCTCGCCATCATGATGAGTGGCGAGAGTTCGCCGACGCTGGTGCGCGACACGATCTATTCCGCCCTAATGCTCGATATCAACGGCATTCTTGGCCTCGCCGCGCTGCTCGGCGGCCTCAAGCACGGCGAACAGCCCTATAACGATAACTCCGGCAAGACTTACGGCGTGATGATCCTCACCGCCATGGGCATCTCGATGATCGTGCCGGAATTCGTGCCCCGCGACAAATGGCACTATTATTCCGCCTTCACTATCGTCGCGATGATCGCGCTCTACGGCCTCTTCCTGCGCATGCAGGTCGGCCAGCACAGCTATTTCTTCAGCTATAGCTATCCGCGCTCCGAGCGGAAGAAAGAAAGTCCGGACGAGCACGCCCCCGACGAGTCGGCCGCGATCTCGATCGCCACCATTCTCGTCGGCGTGGTCATCATCGGCCTGCTGGCGGAGTTCATGTCGGCCTTCATGGCCGAGGGGCTGCGCGACAGCGGCGCGCCGATCGCGGTGACCGCCGTCGTCGTCGCGGCGATTTCGGCCGCCCCCGAGATCCTGACGGCATTGAGGGCAGCCCTCAGGAACCGCATGCAGGCGACGGTCAACATCGCCATGGGCGCTTCACTGTCGACGGTGATCCTGACGGTACCCGTCATGGAGGCGATCGCGCTCTACACCGGCCAGCCCTTCATCATGGCCATGACCCCGGTGCAGACGGTAATGGTGACGATCACGCTGATTGCCGCGGCGATCAACCTCAACGACGGCGAGACCAACGCCATCGAGGGCATGACGCATTTCATCCTCTTTGCCACCTTCATCATGCTGACGGCGCTGGGACTTTGACGGTGGCGGCTGACATCGCCTTCTTGGCAGTTCACCCTTGTTGGCAGGTCCCTGCGGCAGTCATTCCTTCGACTTTTCGAGGAAACGCTGCTTGCGGGTTTTCGGCTTGAAGCGCCGGAAGAAACCCTCAATGGCGCGGATCGATTTGGTGACGGACATCAGCCGGTCGATCTGGCCGTTCGCATTGTGGAGCCGTTCCGACAGAACTTCGGCCGCTGTCATCGCAATCTCGATCGGCGGCACCTGCGGAAACCGTTTGGCCAGCGCCGAATAGGGGCTGGCATCGACGCCGCCCATCATCGAGATCGAGCCCATCCTGGCAAAGAGACGCAGGAAGATCTGCTCGAACGTCCAGTCGTGCACGTCGAAGACCTTCCACTTCTCGCTTCTCTTTGCCGAAAAACCGGCAAGCAGGATCTTGCCCGGCAGTTGCAGGTCGGCCAGCCAAAGCGCCATCGCAAAGCCGCTCGTCGCGATCTTGCCTGTCGGATAGAGATCGCCGAGCATTTGCGTCAGATCGAGATGGCGGGTTCTGGCGCCTTTGAAGCCGCTCTCCTCACTGAAGTTTTCCTCCGGGGAGGCGCGAATATTGACGACACCCAAAAAATCGTCGCCGGCAAAGAAACGCAGAACATCCGCCGCCTCGCGCCGGTGGACGATATTGGCGCCCATAACGCCGCTGCGGGCAATCAGCACCGCATGGCCGGTGAAGGCTTCGTCGAGCACCTTATAGACATTGTTGAAGAAGACGTAGAGCGTCGTCTCCGGCAATTCGCTTCGCAGCCGCTCGAAATCGACTGCTTCGCTGTTTGCCACCAGCACGACGTGGGAATAAGGTGACAACAGTGCCTTCCACGCCTCCGGCGTCAGGAAGTTGAAGCCGCCATCCGCGGCGGCCCTCTGCGTGTCACTGGGGATTGCTTCCATATCGGCTCACATGCACTTTCCAAGGACGATGCGCACTGCCCGCCTTACTAGCTGTTGCTGAAATAGGCGCGCGTCCGTGCCAGCCGCGTCAGCCCGCCGATACGCTTTCCCACATGCGAGAGGAAACCCGCGACCCGGCCCATCATCGACGGCTGCCTGCAGAACGAGGCCCACGGCGTATTGCTGAGATCCTCGATATAACGCTTGGCCATCCGGCGGTGCACCCAGGGTACGGTGGCCTGCCACGGTTTTTTCCGGCCGGTAAAATGAATGATCGCCGGCCGGCCGACAAAGGGCAGAAGGCCGGTCTGCGTATTCCAGCGCGGATCGAGCACCAGCCAGTCGCCGTCGAAGGTGACGTTCAGCGCATCCTGATCGTTATTCTCGAAAAGATGCGACCGCTCCTCGAAGATCTCCCGTGTCCTGGCAAAAAGCTCCCTCTCCCGGCAGGCCGCCCAGTCGAACAGCAGCACACCGGCATTGAAATAGCGGCCACCCTCGTGCATGCCGATCTTCCGCTGCCGTGCGCCAGCCTTCTCGGGAAAGGCCATGACATAGTCGTCGACGGCGGCAAGCGCCTTGCCTTGAAAATCCCTGCTGAAGAGTTCGTCAACTGGCGCAACTGCCAGCACATCGGCGTCGAGGTAAAGCAGACGCTCGATCTGAGCGGGTATGTGCAGATCCATGTAGAGCCGCGCCAGCGTCGCACCCGACCAGCGGCCCCGCGCCTGCTTTGCCGTATCCGGCGTATTGTAGGGCAGCACAGTGATCGCCATGCCGTGCATCCGCGCGAAATTTCCGACCTCGGCGCTTTCATTCGGCGTAAGGTCGATGCCGAGAAGCAGGAACTCCACGGCAGAACCGCCGAGATTGCGCTTGACGGAAAGCAGGGTGCAGCAGGCGGCCGGCAGCATGTTGACATCCGAACAGACGATCACCGCACTCTGCTGCAAAATCCCGGCCTCCCGAAGCGGCAACGTAAACTTGATGCCGGATATCTAGTTGGTTTGATGCCAACCCGCAACCGCCGATCACCCGCCGAGCCGTCACCCTGCGTCACGTTTTGAATCGGAATTCAACGACTTGCGAGGCAAAGTGGAATCAACTCTGCAGCATGTTGAATCGGGACGTGAACGACAATCACAGCGCCAGCCCAACCTCGCCACAAAGAAAAAGGCCCGCCGTCGCGGCGGGCCTTTGATCGATGCTGTGCCAACCGGCTTACTTGCAGGCGCCGCAGAAGCGCTGGATACGGCGGCAGGCTTCCTCGAGCTGTGCTTCGGAAGTTGCATAGGAGATGCGGAAGTTCGGGCCGAGACCGAAGGCCGAACCGTGAACGACGGCAACGCCTTCCGATTCCAGCAGTTCGGAAACAAAATCCTCGTCCGTCTCGATGACCTTGCCCGACGGAGCCGTCTTGCCGATCAGACCCTTGCAGGAGGGATAGACGTAGAAGGCGCCTTCCGGCACCGGGCAGACAATGCCCTTGGCCTGGTTCAGCATGGAAACGACGAGATCGCGACGGCCTTCGAAGATCTTCTTGTTCTCCGGGATGAAGTCCTGCGTGCCGTTCAACGCTTCGACAGCAGCCCACTGGGCGATCGATGTCGCACCCGAGGTCTGCTGGCCCTGGATCATGTCCATGGCCTTGATGAGCTGCAGCGGGCCTGCCGCGTAGCCGATACGCCAGCCGGTCATTGCATAGGCCTTGGAGACGCCGTTCATCGTCAGCGTCCGGTCGTAGAGCTTCGGCTCGACTTCGACAGGCGTGACGAACTTGAAGTCGCCATAGGTCAGGTGCTCGTACATGTCGTCGGTCAGCACCCAGACATGCGGATGTTTCATCAGCACATCCGTCAACGCCTTCAGCTCGTCATGCGTATAGGCCGCACCCGTCGGGTTGGACGGCGAGTTGAAGATGAACCACTTTGTCTTCTCGGTGATCGCCTTTTCGAGATCGGCCGGCTGAAGCTTGAAATTATGCTCCTGGGTGGCCGAAACGAAAACCGGCGTGCCGCCGCACAGCGCCACCATCTCGGGATAGGAAACCCAGTAAGGCGCCGGGATGACGACTTCGTCGCCGGGGTTCATCGTTGCCATGAAAGCGTTGAAAAGGATCTGCTTGCCGCCGGTGCCGACGATCGTCTGCTCCGGTGTATAATCCAGGTCGTTCTCGCGCTTGAACTTGGCGGCAATTGCCTTGCGCAGCTCAGGAATGCCGGAAACCGGCGTGTACTTCGTCTCGCCGCGGTTGATGGCGTCGATGGCGGCCTTCTTGATATTGTCGGGCGTATCGAAATCCGGTTCACCCGCACCGAGGCCAATGACGTCACGTCCTTTTGCTTTCAGCTCGCGCGCTTTCTGGGAGACGGCGATGGTGGCTGAAGGCTTCACACGGGAAAGAGCATCGGCAAGGAAGGCCATGATAACGGTCCTATTGGTTGAAACGGGCAGAAAGCCGGGACCGGAGTTCTGCGGTTAGCTCTATGTCCAATGTATGACGGCATTTCAAGCGGAAAGGCGTCATGGCGGCATGATTCTTATTGATCATTTCGCCGCGCCGCCCGCCCGGCCTGTCCACGCCTTCGGACAGGCCGGCGTCACGAGGTTGAATCGTGCTGCGCGGATCTTGAATCAAACTCTGAAGTCATCCGGATTTATACCCTGAAATCAGTGGCATCACCGGATTCGACCATCGCCACGAATAAGCCGCAACAAATGCCGCGCCACGCCGCAATTCGGTCGTGAGCGCGCCGAGATCGAAGCCGCATCATCCGGCATCCGAAATTGGTTATTGAGGGTATGCCAATGTTTCTGGAAGATGAGTTTGCCATAGGGCGCATTCGCGCGCGCCGAATTTCCGTTTCAGTCCTTGTTGCCGTCACCGCTCTTGCCGCCTGCATAGCGGCGATGCTGGGGCTTGCCTCCACAGTCCGCGCCGAGCAGGCGCCGCAGGCATCCAACCAACTGGCGGCGCTTGTCCGGCCGAACGACGTCAACAGCGGCTCGCTGCTCTTTCCGTCGAAGGAGCCGGGCTTTTATGTCGAAGCGCCGCGGCTGAAGACCGATGTCGCCATCGACGTCTCCGGCCCGATCGCCAGGGTGAAGGTGACGCAGCGCTTTCAGAATCCAAGCCAGGGTTGGGTAGAAGGCACCTACGTCTTCCCGCTGCCGGACAATTCCGCCGTTGACGCCCTGAAAATGCAGATCGGCGAACGCTTCATCGAAGGCCAGATCAAGCCTCGCCAGGAAGCCCGTGAAATCTACGAGCAGGCCAAGGCCGAGGGCAAGAAGACGGCGCTGCTCGAACAACAGCGGCCGAACATTTTCACCAACCAGGTCGCCAATATCGGTCCCGGCGAAACCGTCGTCGTCCAGATCGAATATCAGCAGACGGTCCACCAGTCGGGCGGCGAGTTCTCGCTGCGTTTTCCGATGGTCGTCGCCCCGCGCTACAATCCGGCGCCGATCGTCCAGACCGTCGAGTTCAATAACGGCGCCGGTTTCGCCACACCACGCGACCCGGTGGAAAACCGCGACAAGATCGAAGCCCCCGTACTTGATCCGCGTGAGAACGCCAGGATCAATCCGGTTTCGCTGACCGTCGACCTCAAGGCAGGCTTCCCGCTTGGCGACGTCAAATCGTCCTTCCACGCGGTCGATATCAGGCAGGATGGCGACCAGGCGAGGACGATCGGCCTGAAGGCGGACACCGTTCCCGCCGACAAGGATTTCGAGCTCACCTGGAAGGCCGCCCCCGGCAAGATGCCGAGTGCCGGCCTCTTCCGGGAAGTCATGAACGGCAAGACCTACCTGCTCGCCCTCGTCACCCCGCCCACGGCTCCGGATGCAGCAGCGCCGCCGGCAAAACGCGAGGTGGTCTTCGTCATCGACAATTCCGGTTCCATGTCCGGTCCGTCGATCGAGCAGGCAAGGCAGAGCCTGGCGCTTGCCATTTCCAAGCTGAACCCCGACGACCGTTTCAACGTCATCCGTTTCGACGATACGATGACGGATTACTTCAAGGGTCTCGTCGCTGCCACCCCGGACAATCGCGAAAAGGCTATTGCCTATGTCAGAGGCCTGACAGCCGACGGCGGCACGGAAATGCTGCCCGCCCTGGAGGCTGCATTGCGCAACCAGGGACCGGTCGCAAGCGGAGCGTTGCGCCAGGTCGTGTTCCTGACGGATGGCGCGATCGGCAACGAGCAGCAGCTCTTCCAGGAAATCACTGCAAACCGCGGCGATGCCCGCGTCTTCACCGTCGGTATCGGCTCGGCGCCGAATACCTATTTCATGACCAAGGCCGCCGAAGTCGGCCGTGGCACCTTCACGGCGATCGGCTCGACCGATCAGGTGGCAAGCCGCATGGGCGAGCTTTTCGCCAAGCTGCAGAACCCAGCCATGACCGATATCGCCGCGACCTTTGAAGGCATAAAAGCCGTGGATATCACGCCGAACCCGATGCCGGACCTCTACAGTGGCGAACCCGTCGTGCTGACCGCCGAACTGCCTGAGGACAAACCCGCCGGCAAGCTGCAGATCTTCGGCAAGACAGGCGAGCAACCCTGGCGCGTCGAGATGGATATCGCCAATGCCGCCGACGGCAACGGCATTTCCAAGCTCTGGGCCCGCCGCAAGATCGACGATTTCGAAGCCCGTGCCTATGAGCGTCAGGATCGGGCCGCGCTCGACAAGGATATCGAGACTGTCGCTCTCGCCCACCATCTCGTCTCCCGCCTCACCAGCCTCGTTGCCGTCGACGTTACCCCGTCACGCCCGGCCGATCAGCCGCTCGGCTCAACCAAGCTGCCGCTCGATCTGCCTGAAGGTTGGGACTTCGATAAGGTCTTCGGCGAAAACCCTGTCCATCCTGCCGGCGGAGAACGCCATGGCTCGGCGACGCCGGCAGGAAACGCCGGACCGGAACAGGCGGCAGCCGAAACACAGGATCTCGCCCCATCGCCCGGGATCGCAAACATGATGGCAGCAGCCCCGACCGCCAAGGCCGCCACTATGATCGCGCAGAAGAGCTCGACCGTGAACCTGCCGCAGACGGCAACGCGCGCCGACGAGCAGATCATCCGCGGGCTTACCATGCTGCTCCTGGCGCTGACGGCGGCAAGCGGGCTGGCCATCTGGCGCCGGCGCATCAAGCGGGTGATCGCGGTCGGGGCCAAGCGTTATGGCCTCTAGGCTCTCCGCAAGCCACAACGAGGAAGCGGCCGAATTCGAGCCGCTTCCGACCTATCTGGAACTCGCCATGGCGGCCGCCACGGCCTATGACAGGCCGAAGGCGCGCCCGAGCAAGGGCTTTTTCCTCTGGCGTCTTTCCTCGATCGAAAAGGCAATCGCCTTCGCCATTGCCGGTCTTGCCCTCTATGGCCTGGCGCTGATCGGCGACGGCTTCCTGCTGAAAGCGAAGGCGGAGCTCTCCCAGATCCTGCTGAAACGCGCTTTCGCCGCGGAGCTGCAGGGGAAAGAGACAAAGCCCTGGCCCTGGGCGGATTTCACCACCGAGGCCAAGGTGCGCGCCCCGCGCCTCGGCAAGGAGGCGATCGTGCTTTCCGGCGCCTCCGGCGAGGCTCTCGCCTTCGGTCCGGCCTGGCTCGTCAACACCCCACAGCCGGGCGAGGAAGGCACCTCCGTGATCGCAGCCCATCGCGACACGCACTTCCGCTGGCTGCAATATATAAAGCCCGGCGATACGATCGAAGTCACGCGCCGCGACGGCAAACTATTGACCTTCAAGGCGGGCGAAGGCCGCATCGCTCCGTGGGATGCAAACGGCATCGATCCCTCCTCCGACGGCCGCCGTCTCGTGCTGACCACCTGCTGGCCCTTCGACGCGACGGAGCGCGGGCCCTTGCGCTACATCCTCGAGGCGGAACTGGTCGACCCTCAGGCGACCGGCTCGGTTCAACCGCCAAACACAAAGCCGTTATATCAGGTCGAATGAGGGTTGAAGCTGTTTCCTGTCCGCTCCACGTTCAGCCTGGAGAGACGACAGGGAAAACACGATGAAGAGAATATCCGCCCTCCATTTGGCCGCAGCGCTGGTCCTGTTCGGGGCTATATCCGCGGATGCGGCTGATACCATCAAAGCGCAGGATCTTACAGTGCGAGTCGACAAGCTCGCCGACGGTCTCGAACATCCCTGGGCGGTCGAGGTGTTGCCCGACGGCGCCTATCTCGTCACCGAGCGGCCGGGCCGCATGCGCATCATCCGAGAGGGCAAGGTCTCCGACCCGATCGGCGGCGTGCCGAAAGTCACCGCCCGTGGCCAGGGCGGCCTGATGGACGTGGCGCTCGCCCCGGACTTTGCGACGAGCCGAAAACTCTATTTCACCGCCGCCATCGCCAACAGGCAGGGCTCCGGCACCGACGCCTTCAGCGCCACACTTTCGGCCGATGAAAAGACCCTGGACGCAGTAAAGCCGGTTTTCACCATGCGGCGCTTCACATCAGGCAATATCCAGTACGGCTCGCGTATCGCGATATCCGGCGACGGCTCGCTGTTCATCAGCGTCGGCGACCGCGGCGACCGCGACCGCTCGCAGGACTGGCAGGACGATGCCGGCTCGATCATCCATATCAATGCCGACGGCAGCATCCCCGCCGACAATCCATTTAAGGACGGCGGCAAGGCGCTGCCGGAAATCTGGTCGAAAGGCCACCGCAACCCGCAGGGCATCACCTTCGACGCCAGGGATGGCAAGCTCTATACCGTCGAACACGGCGCCCGCGGCGGCGACGAGATCAACCAGCCCCAGGCCGGCAAGAATTACGGCTGGCCGATCATCACCTATGGACGCGACTATTCCGGCGCCGAGATCGGCGAAGGCACAGCCAAGGAAGGGCTGGAACAGCCGCTGCATTATTGGGATCCTTCGATCGCACCCGGCGCGCTCGTCGTCTATCGCGGCGCCATGTTTCCGGAATGGGACGGCAATTTCATCGTCGCAGCGCTGAAGTTCCAGTTGCTGTCGCGCATGCAACGTGACGACAACGGCGCTTTCGTCGCCGAAGAGCGCCTGTTCGAGGGCGAATACGGCCGCATCCGCGACGTCGTCGTCGCACCCGACGGAGCGCTGCTGATGGTGACGGACGAGGACGACGGCGCGCTGCTCAGGGTCTCCAGGGCGCAAGCCCGCAACGGCTGAGAGATCACAACGGGCCGCGCAGTTCCTTGCGGATGACGAATTTCAGCCCGGACCAGATCTCGTCGACGGCGCAGACCTTGACGTCGACGAGGCCCGTCGGGAGCAGAACCTCCCGCAACACGTCCTCGGTGATGTCGGTCGGCACGCGTGAACTCTTCTTCGGCCAGGAGATCCAGACCATGCCGCTCGGCATCAGGACAGAAAAAAGCGTGGGCGCAACAGCCTCCAGCGCCGCCCGTTCTGTTGTAAACAAATGCACATAGTCGAAGGCGCGCTGAGGCGTCTCGGGAAGCGCGCGGACGACCGAAGCAAAACCGTCGAAACCATGGATCTCGCCGATCGTCTCGGGAACACCGAGAAGAGCCGCGGCCTGCCCATCAGCCAGGCCGAGCTTCCGGGCAAGCGGCGTGCCGGAATAGCCTGCCGTCTTGGACGCTGCGGTGTCGCCGGCTGGCCGTTCTTCACGTCGCATGCCTTCACCTCCGTTCACACCGCCCAAAGTCTTCACCCTTGCCGGAAGGAAACGCAACTGCTAACCGCTTGACCACACCTCCCTTCCCCATCGAGGACGACATGACGCGCGTTCAGGCGAACCTCCTCCTGTTGCTTGCAGCCGCCATCTGGGGCGGCGGCTTCGTCGCGCAGTCGACGGCGATGAAGGCGATCGGTCCCTTCTGGTTCATCTGCCTGCGTTTTGCCGTCGCCACGCTGGCCGTGCTGCCTTTCGTCCTTTTTGAGGCGCGCAAGGCCAAAGAGAAGACCAGCGCGCGCCATGCGAAGCTCTACATCCTGACCGGCCTTGCTCTTTTCGGCGGTGCAGCCACGCAGCAGGTCGGACTGCAGACGACGACGGTGACGAATTCCAGCTTCATCACCGGCCTCTATGTCGTCTTTGTGCCGCTGATTGCCGTGTGCTTCCTGCGCCGCGCCCCGCATTGGATCATCTGGCCCGGCGCGCTGCTGGCGATCACTGGCATCTACCTCCTGTCCGGTGGCCATCTTTCGGCGCTGACGCCGGGCGATCTGCTGACCGTCGTCTGCGCCGTCTTCTGGGCGATCCAGATCACCCTCGCCGGTACGACCGTTTCGGCGACCGGAAGGCCGCTCGCGCTCTCCGCCGTGCAATTCGCCGTAACCGCGACCTGTGCGCTGGCCGTTGCCGCAGCCGTCGAACCTGTCAGCCTTGCGGCGATTTGGGCGGCGGCGCCGGAGATCCTCTATGTCGGTATTTTCTCCTCTGGCCTGGCTTTCGTCCTGCAGGTGATAGCCCAGCGCTACACGACGCCCTCGCAGGCCGCGATCTTCCTTTCTTCCGAAGCGATCTTCGGCGCATCGCTCGGAGCCCTGCTGCTCGGCGAAACGATGCCGGCGACAGGTTATGCAGGTTGCGCGCTCATGTTGATCGCTATGCTTGTAGTCGAACTCGTCCCTGGATTCGCCCGACGGCGGCTGCCAGCCACGTGAACACGCGTCCAAATATGGGTGAGTCCCACAGCGGAAAAAAAATTTACCGGGGGCGGAAAGACGCGTTCACGTTGCATTTTTGGGAAAATCTGCTCGGAACTTATATTGCAGACGATATAAAACGTTAATCATTCCCTATCAGCGAAGGAAATTTTGCGTTTTTGCGCAAATTGTTTATCGGCAGGGGTGTGCCAGGAACGACACGCTAAAAAACTTTTGCTTGCCAAAATCCTTTAAACGCAGCACTCTCAGCGCGTTCGGGCATTTTGCGAGCATGGGAAGTCCTTAAGTATTTGCGCGCCGGGAACGCTAATATTCCGGTCAGCCGGTTCCAAAAATGGCGGGCGAAAGTCCTGCCTGGAACAGGCCGAGGTAGAGGGGACCTTTTTCTCACATTTCAAGAATTGCCTGCCAACCCCTCCCGCAAGGAGGCAATGCTATGATGCTGCCCGTGTGGATGGCGGGCAGAGAGAAAAGGACCTGACGCATGGCAGAGACTGGCACTGTAAAATTCTTCAATACCGACAAAGGCTTCGGCTTCATCAAGCCGGACCGGGGCGGCGCCGATATCTTCGTTCACATTTCTGCCGTTCAGGCCTCCGGGCTGGCCGGTCTGACGGAAAACCAGAAGGTAAGCTTCGACACGGAGCCGGATCGCCGCGGCAAGGGCCCGAAGGCCGTCAATCTGCAGATTGCCGGCTGAACCCTTAACGGCTGTCGAATTCGAGTTGAAGCCCGGCAGCAATGCCGGGTTTTGTCGTTCAGCCTTCGTTCAGCTACAAATCTCTAGGACTATCATCATCGAGAAAGGAACCGGCGTTCGGTTCCCGGGATTGGGATTTATGCTTATGAACAGGCTCGCCAAGACTCTTCTGCTGACGGCAACTGCTGCCGCGCTTACTCTCTCCGCCATTGGCGAAGCATCGGCACGCGACCGCCACTGGCGCCATCATAACGGCAACGACGCGCTCGTCGGCGGTGCCGTCGGCCTCGCAACCGGCCTGATCGTTGGTTCGGCCATCGCCAACGCCAATAACGGCTCAGTCTACGAAGAGCGCCGCTACATCGACCCGGCCTACGAGCCGGATTATTACGAGCCCGCTCCGGTCTATCGCGCCCCGCGCCGTGTCTATGTCGAGCAGCAGCAATATTACGAGCCGGTCCGCACGGCGGTAGAACCCTGGTCGCCGCAATGGGAGCGTTACTGCTCTTACCGCTACCGCTCCTTCGATCCGCGCAGCGGCACCTATATCGGCAGTGACGGCCGCAGCCACTTCTGCACCGCCGGCTGATTTCGCCATCATCCCTGATGCCAAGCGCCGCTCTTCAGCGGCGCTTTCTTTTTGTCGACCCGTCAGATGATCCACTCCCGCATCCGCTTTCTCGACATTGCGCGCCGCACCACATCCACGCGGCCGGGGAAAAATATTTCCACAAATTCCATAGAAATAGACGTTATAGGTTTCTCGCCCATCACCAGTGCTCGTAGGTTATTTCGACCTATCGATGGCAATGGTACGGAGAGGAAATAAGTTATGGGCGTGTTTCGTTCGGCGATGATCGGTGTCGCGGTTGCTTTGGGGCTGGGGCTGTCATCGGCTGGCGCAGCCGATCTTTCAGAAATCAGGATCGACTGGGCAACCTATAATCCGGTCAGTGTTCTTCTGAAAAAGGAAGGCCTCCTGGAAAAGGAATTCGCCAAGGACAATATCAGCATTCGCTGGGTACAATCCGCCGGCTCGAACAAGGCACTGGAATTCCTGAACGCCGGATCGATCGATTTCGGCTCGACGGCGGGTGCGGCAGCACTGATCGCGCGGGTCAACGGCAATCCGATCAAATCCATTTATGTTTATTCGCGCCCCGAATGGACGGCTCTGGTCACCCGCGCCGACAGTCCGATTTCCACCGTCGAGGATCTGAAGGGCAAGACGATCGCGGTGACGCGCGGCACCGATCCGCATGTCTTTCTCGTCCGTGCCTTGGCGGATGCCGGCCTGAAACAATCGGATGTGAAGCTGGTGCTGCTGCAGCATGCCGATGGCAAGCTGGCGCTTCTGCGTGGCGATGTCGATGCATGGGCCGGGCTCGATCCGCTGATGGCGGCCGCCGAAGTGGACGACAAGGCGAAGCTCTTCTATCGCAAGCCGGAAAACAACAGCTGGGGCGTGCTCAATACGACCGAGACATTTGCCGCCGAACATCCCGACATCATCAAACGCGTCGTCGCCGTCTATGAGCAGGCACGCGCCGAGGCGCTGGCCGATCCCGCAGCGCTCAAGGCGGCGCTGGTGGAGGCGGCAAAACTGCCGGACAATGTCATCGCCAAGCAACTGGAGCGGACTGACCTCTCGCAATCGACGATCGGCGACCTGCAGCGCGACACGATCTCGAAAGCGGGTATCGCCTTGCAAAGCGCCGGCGTCCTGCCCGCGGACGTCGACATTCCCAAAGTCACGGCCGAGCTGATCGACGATCGTTTTGCAGTCGGGAAAACCCAGTAACAGGGCATCGATCATCGCTATGACGGACTTGGCCGAAACCGGTATCAAGACGGAAACAAGGACGCCGCGCCCGGTCGCGGCGTCGATCTTTTATGGTGTGAGCAGCAGGGTGGCGGTCGCCGTTCTGCTGCCTGCGCTCGGGCTGCTCTTCTGGGAGATTGCGGTCGCGGCCGGCTGGTTCTCAGGCCGTCTCATGCCGCCGCCATCCAGGGTCGCGGCGACGCTATGGGCGCTCTTCAGGTCCGGCGAACTGCTCGATCATATCGGCATCACCACCGTCCGGGTGTTCTTCGGATTTGCGATCGGCGCCGCCACGGCCACGATCGCCGGCGCCATAACGGGATATTTCGGTCTCGCCCGCCGACTGATCGATCCGTCGCTTCAAGCGCTCCGCTCCATCCCGTCGATCGCCTGGGTGCCGCTCTTCATTCTCTGGTTCGGGATCTTCGAGACATCGAAAGTGGCGCTGATCGCCGTCGGGGTGTTTTTTCCGGTCTATCTCGGCATCTCCGGTGCGATCCTGTCGGTTGATCGCAAGATTGTCGAGGTCGGACGCATCTTCCGGCTTTCCGGTTTCGCGCTGGTGCGGCGGGTCATGCTGCCTGCGGTCTTTCCGGCCTATGTGACTGCCTTGCGATCCGGCCTCGGTCTCGGTTGGATGTTCGTTGTCGCAGCAGAATTCATGGGCGCTTCGGAGGGTCTCGGCTATCTCCTCGTTGATGGCCAGCAAATGGGCAAGCCGGACCAGATCATGGCTGCCATCATCACCTTTGCGGTCGTCGGCAAGTTGACGGACAGCCTGTTGCTGGCGGCGACGGCACCCTTCCTGACCTGGCAGGACAGTTACAGGCGGGAGGGATGAGCCGATGCTGACGCTGCGAAATTTGGAAAAAACCTATGCGAATGGGGTGCGCGCACTGGAGGGCTTCTCGCTCGGGCTGGCTCCGGGAGAAATCGTCGCCGTCATCGGCGGATCCGGTTGCGGCAAGAGCACGTTGCTGCGATTGATCAGCGGTCTCGACATTCCCACGCAGGGAACGGTCGAGCTGAATGGCGAACAGGTCACCAAGCCGCATCCGCTGATCAATCTCATCTTTCAGGAGCCGCGCCTCTTCCCCTGGCTGAGTGTCGCAAACAATGTCGGCTTCGGCCTCGCCGAGCTCGAAGGTGATGACCGCCGGCAACGGGTGGAGGCCGCATTGGAAAAGGTCGGCCTCGGGAAATTGGGCGGACGCTGGCCGAAGGAGTTGTCCGGCGGCCAGGCCCAGAGAGTGGCAATCGCTCGCGCACTGATTACCCGACCGGAAGTGCTGCTGCTGGATGAGCCTTTCTCGGCCCTCGATGCTTTCACGCGCGCCGAACTGCAGGATCACCTGCTCGACATATGGGCCGAAACGCGCCCAACGCTCGTGCTGGTGACGCATGATATCGACGAGGCGCTCGTCCTTGCCGACCGGATCATCGTGATGCGGCCGTGGCCGGGGCGCATTCTCGAGGAGATCCGCATCGATCTGCCGAGGAAGCGCGATCGGGCATCGGCATCGTTCGAGGCCGTGAAAAGACAGCTGCTCATGTCGCTCAACGTATCGCTGCAACCCAGTTGATATGCTGCCCACTTGGCACTGGTCTGTTAGGCCGGGATGCGGATCGTTGCCCTTAGTCCACCAAGCGGGCTGTCGCTCAGCGTAACGTTGCCGCCATGGCTGCGGGCGATGTCGCGGGCAATCGCAAGACCGAGCCCGGTGCCCGACGCATCGAGATTGCGCGCCGTGTCCAGCCGGAAGAATGGCTTGAACACGTCCTCACGATTCTTTTCGGGAATGCCCGGCCCGTCATCGTCGAAGATGACCGTCAGCCATTTGGCATTGTGCTTGGCCTCGATGTCGAGGCGGTCGGCATAACGGCGCGCGTTCGAGGCAAGGTTGGTGACGAGACGCATGAAGGCGTTCGGCCGGACCGATATGTCGTCGTCGCCTTCGATCGCGTAGCTGAATTTTTTGCCGTGCAGGGCGAAATCGGATTCCAGCTTCGCAAAGATCTCGCTGAGTTTCAGCTCGCCGACATCCTCTTCGACCTCGCCGCGGGCGAAGGCCATGTAGGCCTCCAGCATGGTCTGCATATCGTTGACGTCGTCATTCAGCCCGTGCAGGTCGGGATTGTCTCCAGCGAGCGCCAATTGCAGCTTGAAGCGGGTGAGGATGGTTCGCAGATCATGGCTGACGCCGGAGAGCATCGCGGTGCGCTGCTCGATCTGCCGCTCGATCCGCTCGCGCATCAGGATGAAGGCAAGGCCGGCGCGCCTGACCTCGTCGGCCCCGCGCGGATAGAAATTATCGGGTTTCTGCCCCTTGCCGAAGCTTTCGGCCGCTCGCGCCAGCATTAGGATCGGCCGGATCTGCCCGCGCAGGAAAAGGATCGAGATGCCGATCAGCACCAGCGACGTACCGACCATCCAGACGATGAAGATATGGGTGTTCGAGGCATAGGTCTGACTGCGCTTGGTCAGCACCCGCAGGATCTTGTTTTCCAGCTTGATGCGGATCTCGACGAGGTTCGAATTGCCGACCGTATCGATCCAGAAAGGCCGATGGATCTCGTCGGTGATCTCGTCGCTGAGGATACCGTCGAGGATCGAGAAGAACGGCTTGACGCGCGGCGGCGGCAGGTCGCCATCCGGCTCGATCGAGATCTGCAGGCTGAGCTGGTCGCGGGCGATGCGGATGATCTCGCTGTAGTCCGAATTCTGCGGATAGGTCTCGATGATCTCGATGATCGCGGCAATGTCGCGGGTGACGGCAAGCGACAGCCGCTCGGTCACCATCTGCCAGTGGCGCTCCATGAAGACGGCCGCGACGACGGATTGCAGGAGCACCATCGGAATGATGATGATCAGCAGCGAGCGCGCGTAAAGTCCGGTCGGCAGCCGGCGGCGCAGCCAGCGGACGATCCAGCGCCAACCCTGCGCAGGGGTGCGGTCTTCCCGCCGCAAGCTGTCGATCGTCACCATCAGCGCCGGTCCCGAACCTTGAGTTTAGTCGATGCTCAGCCTGTATCCGATGCCGCGCACCGTCTGCAGCCAGACCGGATTGGCGGGATCGTCCTCGATCTTGCGCCGCAGCCGGTTGATCTGCACATCGATCGTCCGCTCGCCGACTTCGGTGTCGTTGCCGATCAGTTCGTGGCGCGGGATCGTGTCGCCGGCGCGCCGTGCAAAGAGCAGCATGATCTCCTGCTCGCGGTCGGTGAGCCGGATCACCTCGCTGGCCTTCTTCAGCTCCTTGCGGGTCAGCGAGAAGGTGTAGGGGCCGAACATCACCTGTTCGATCTTCGGTCCCTCGCCGCCGGCATTTCGGCGCAAGATGTTGTTGATGCGCAGCACCAGTTCGCGCGGGTCGAAGGGCTTGGAAAGATAATCGTCGGCGCCGGCCTCGAGGCCTTCGATGCGATTGCCCGATTCCGCCAGCGCCGTCAGCATGATGATCGGTACGTTCTTGATGGCGCGAAGCCCCCGGGTGACGTCGATGCCGGATTCGCCGGGCATCATCACATCCATGATGATCAGGTCGAAATCGAGACCGGTGAGCTTGCGCTGCGCCTCGGCGCCATCGGCAGCGACGGTGACGCGGAAGCCGTTCTCGGCGAGATAACGATTGAGCAGCGCCCGGATGCGGGAGTCGTCATCGACCACCAGCAAATGCGCCGCATCGTCTGAAATACCTGTCTTGACCGCCATTCACTCCGCCCTCTGTCTGTCCCGCATCCCTCTGAGGAAAGCTTTTACGCCCTCCCGCACCTCCGCAGAAGCCCCTTCGAATGCCCGCTCAATGCGGCGCGATTGCGGCTCGGCAAGGGCAAGCGCCAGCTCTCGTCCCGATTTCGTCGGATAGAGCTTGCGCTGTCGCCGGTCTTCGGGGCCTGCAACCTGGCGAATATAGCCTGAATCGATCAGCTGTTTCAGCACCCTTGCGAGGCTCTGCTTGGTGATCTTCAGCGTATCGAGAAGATCGGCGACCGTCATACCGGGATTGCGGTTGACGAAATGCACGACGCGGTGATGCGCCCGGCCGAAACCGCTCTTTTCAAGGATGGCGTCGGGATCGGAAACAAAGTCGCGATAGGCGAAGAAGAACAACTCGATGATCTCGAAATCGATAATATCGGTATCTTCCATCGGCGTGGCCAGCGGCTCTGGTTTGCCTGCTTTCGGGCCGGTCTGTCGTGACACTCGGCATTTCCTTTCAGTTTCCGCGCATAACGGGAGACTTTCGCGAAGATATGGCAGCCTTATTGACATAAATTTGCGTCGCGGCCAGCTTCTCCGAACTCTGCGGCAGCGCCGCACGGTCTCTCATGTCCCTGGCATTTCTGGAAACCAAGTCCGTCCGGCACTCCGACGCAATACGCGATTTCCCCTTCCGTCTGTGGATAAAACGTAATGGGGACAACAATCAACAGGCATGGCGCCCGCATCGACGGTCGAGCTCCCGAAGTGCCAGGGGTTTAAGCATGCCTATATCGGTCCGATTGCCTGGCGCGAGACAGCAAGATGATGTTTCGGCGCAGGCCAATCTCATCAACCGGAAGTAACCTCGGTTTCGGAAATCGGTCCGTATCGCTTGCCGTCGATGATCTTCGAAGCGCTGACGAACGACTGTATGAAGGAGGTCTATCCGGCCGCAGTCGCCGCCGGATAAGAGCCTCACGCGATCGGTCCGGCCACTGCATAATTCCTCAAATCGGAACCGATTTAAGGATAAAATTACGCAGCCATTCAACGTGCTCCGGCAGCCTTTCCGCGTCCCAAAACAGGCGCGGCGCTGTCGGTAAACGTCTGCGGGGCCTTCTTTACCTGTGCGCCCGTGCCATGACCAGTCCGGCGAGCGTCGAGAGAATGCCGCCGCCGATCAGGCCGCCGATTCCGTCGGCGAGCAGGCCGGTCATAGCCGCTTCCCCGCCGACCATGCTGAGCAGCATGCCGCCGCCGACGCCGCCGATCGCGCCTGCGATCGTACGAGCGACGACATTGATCGCGTGCTGCTTCAAAGCGGCGCTCGCGGCATTGCCGCCGATTGCACCGGCTATCAATTGTGTGATGAGCGGAAGTAGCGCTTCCATGATTTCCTCCTCTGGCGATCTCCCCGATCGCCGATCCATGCCGAACCTTCGGCATATTAGGATTTTATCATATTTCGGAAGACAGCGTTAAGAAAATCAACCGATGCGGGATTAAGGCAGGGAGAACTGCCCTGGAACGAGGCGGCCCGACGTTCCGCCTCGCCTCAGTTCTTGCCGATTCACGTCATTGATAGACGTAGACGATCCGGCGCGTACCGGGATCGACCAGCACCGGCCGGTCGTTGATCCTCGTATAGCGGTACTCATAGTCGGGGATCGTCTGGAAGGTGACATCGGCAGGCACTTCCGCGCCGACGACGACATGGCCGCCAAGTCGCACCGTCTCACCCGGATTGGTGTCGATATAGGTGCGAACCGTCTCCGGCGGAGTGATGGTCTCGACCGACCCGACGGGGCCGAGCAGTTCGTCGCCCGGCGCCGGCTGCGGCTCGGCCGGAACGACGCTTGCGGTCGACTCGTAGGTGACGGCGGGAACGCCGATCTCGGCACGATGCTCCTCGACGATAACGCGGCTGCCGCCATGATCGACCTGCAGATAATCGGCATAGACCCAGCCGCGCATGCCGTTGACGTCGACACGGCACCATCGGCTGCCTTCGATGCAGCCGTCGAGGACTGCGGTGGAGCCGCGGGTGGCAAGACCGACCGAGGGATATTGCGGGCCGGGGCCAGCGCGGACGTTGAGATCATCGACCGTCGTCGCCATCATCTCCGCCTGCGCAAGACCGGCGCTCGCTATCAGCACCGCGCCTGCCAGCAGAATGTTTCTCTTTAAGGTCATGTGAGCGTCTCCTTGGTTTCGATGGGCTGACAACGTGTGGGGTTCCACGATGTTCCCATGCGCTCAGCCCGGCGGAACATCACCTCTATGAGAATTCCTGCAAGTGCCTTGAAAAATTGAATAAAACCCGATTTCTTCGCCTGATGACGATGACAAAAGCAGGTATAAACTCTTGTTGCAGTCTGTCTTTTTGCCGTGAGGCCGACCGTAAATGGGAGAAGTTTCCGGCTGTCCTCGCCGTGGTTTCGGACTATACCCTGGATATCCGAGACACCAAGCGAGGCACCTATGGGCATGCTCCAGGCCGGCATTATTCCGGTGACACCCTTCCAGCAGAACTGCACGATCTTCTTCGATCCAGATACCAAGGAAGGCGTCGTCATCGATCCGGGCGGCGACGTGCCGCTCATCCTGCAGGCGATCGCGGAAAACGGGTTGACCATCAAGGAAATCTGGCTGACGCATGGCCATCTCGACCATGCGGGCGGCGCCAGCGAACTGAAGGAGGCCCTCGGGGTCGATGTGGTCGGCCCGCATCAGGACGATCTGCCGCTGCTGCAGCGGGTCGAGAGCCAGGCTGCGAAATACGGCATATCAGGATTGCGTAACGTCGTGCCCGACCGCTGGCTGAAGGATGGCGACAAGATCTCCTTCGGCGCCCACGAATTCGAGGTCTATCACACGCCCGGCCATGCCCCCGGCCACGTCATCTATTTCAACCGCGCGCAGAATTTCGCCCATCTCGGCGACGTGCTCTTCAACGGCTCGATCGGCCGTACCGACCTGCCGGGCGGCGATCATCAGCAGCTTCTTGATTCGATCCGCGACAAAGTGCTGCCGCTCGGCGACGACGTCGGCTTCATCTGCGGCCACGGTCCCGGCAGCCGCATCGGCGATGAGCGGCGAAGCAATCCGTTTTTGCGGGAAATCTGACCTGGGTGGAGAATGGGCGGCGAAGCTGCGCTCCGCCCGCTCACATCATCTTCCGGCCGTTCGGCACTGGCTGCTCGACGGCCGCAAGCACGATCGCGCCGTTCTCGTCCTCGAATCCCAGTGTTAGCACTTCCGAGCGGAACGGCCCGATCTGGCGCGGCGGGAAATTGACCACGCCGAGCACCTGACGGCCGATCAGGCTTTCCGGCATATAATGCACGGTGATCTGCGCTGAGGATTTCTTCGTGCCGATCTCAGGGCCGAAATCGATCACCAGCTTGATCGCCGGCTTGCGCGCTTCCGGAAAAGGGCTGGCCTCGATGATCGTGCCGACACGAATATCGACACGCTCGAAATCGGCATAGGTGATCTCGTCGGCCATGTCGTCTCCGTCAGCCGGCCAGTTCCTCGGCCCGCTTGCGCGCTGCCGCGAGTGCCGCGTCGAACAGAGGCTGCATGCCGTCCTCTGCCATCAGCACGGCGAGCGCCGCCGCCGTCGTGCCACCGGGAGAGGTCACATTCTCGCGCAGCCGCGAAGCGCCGTCGGGGGACTGGTGCAAAAGTTCACCAGCCCCCGCGACTGTTTCCCGCGCAAGACGCATGGCGAGGTCCGCCTGCAGACCGAGTTTACGGCCTGCCTCCGCCATACATTCGACGAGATAGAAGACATAGGCCGGACCACTGCCCGAAAGCGCCGTCACGGCATCGATATCGGCTTCCGCGGGCACCCATTCGACGGGCCCCGAGACACGCAGAAGGGAATGGACGCGCTCACGCTGCTGATCGCTGACCGCTGAATTGGCAAAGGCGCCGGTGACGCCGCGCCCAACCATAGCAGGCGTGTTCGGCATGGCGCGCACCATGGCGGCTTTACCCAGATGCTTCTCGAGGAAACCGAGCGTCTTGCCGGCCGCGACCGAGACGACGACCGTGTCCGGCCCGATCGCACTCTTCACCGCCGGCAGCACCGTCTCCATCACCTGTGGCTTGACCGCGAGGAACAGCACGCTTGCCTTCAAATCCGCCGGGAGCGCGGTCACATGGGTGGCGCCAGCTTCGTTGATCGTCGCCAGCATCGCCGGCGACGGACCGGGATCGACGACAATGACGGCCGAGCCCGGAACGCCGCTTTTCAGCCAGCCCGAGAGCATCGCCCCGCCCATGTTTCCGGCGCCGATCAAAAGGACGGGATTTGTCGAGGAGAAACGCTTCGTCGGCATATTATGCCTCGCCGACCGTTTCGAACAGCACGGCTTCCATCGCCTTCGTCGCTTCCATGCCGGACCAGACGACGAACTGGAATGCCTGGAAATAGGCTTCGCAGGTATCGAGCGCGCTGGAAAGCAGCACCTCCACCTGACGGTTGGTGGGCTCTGCACCGCCGGCGAGCAGCAGCGACTGGCGGAAAATGACGACATCTTCCTGGCGCCAGAGATCGAAATGACCCATCAGCACCTGTCCGTTGATCGCCGAGAGCAGCTTGACCACCTCGTTGACCCTGATGTCGGGAACTTTGATATCGAAGGCGCAGCCAAGGTGCAGCGCCTCGAACTCCTCCATCCAGGAGAAGGAGACGTGATAGTCCGTCCAGCGGCCCTCGACCGTCATCGCGATCTCGTCCTCGCCGGACCGCTCGAACGACCAGTCGTTGTTGGAGGCAACGTACTCGATCATATCGACCGGGTTCGACTGACGCTCGACTTCCAATTCCATCAGGTTCATGCAGCACCTTCTTGACCGGAACGAATGCGACTTAACTTGGTGTACGAACACAAGAAAGACACACGCAAATACCGGAAACCACCACTCGGATGATCGTTGAACCGCTGCCAGACTTAACGCAGATAACCTGCCCGGAGCTTACCAAGTCGCTTCGAATCATCATTTAAAATCAGTGTATAGCGCCCCTTGCCCCCTGCCAGCCCCCCGAACGGAAAATAGGACCGGCCACTGTGGAAAGGCTCTTCGAAATTCAATTCAGAAGGGAGAATAAGCGACTCTGCGAATTGGCTTTTTTGGCAGTGTCCACAGGTGGAAAACTCACCTGAATTTTTTGTGACAGATGCGGCATCTGCCAGGAAGACGTGCCGCACCTGCGTCATATCGGGACTTCAGTGCCCTTCGCCGGCAAGCTTCGCCTCGAGTGCCGCGATGCGGGCGGCGAGCGCCTCGTTCTCGTCGCGTGCCTTGATCGCCATCTCGCGCACGGCCTCGAACTCCTCGCGCTTGACGACGTCCATACTGTTCAGCCAACGCTCGGCCTGGGCGTTGAACGCGGTTTCGATCTCCTTGCGGACGCCCTGGGCGGCACCGGCCGCATCGGTCATCAGCTTGGCGAATTCGTCCATGATGCGGTTCGTTCCGGTCGTCATGGCGTTTTTCTCCCTTCGCATGAGGTGAATTCAGCCCTTCGGGGCCTCGAGGATTGAGGTAGGGCTTCACCATCGACGATGCAAGCGCTTTGCACGGGATAGGCCTCGGGAAGCGGCCGCAAACGGGCCATCACGAACAATGGACTTGACCGTCCGGGATCGCAGCGGCATGTTCCGCGCAACCAAACAGGTGGGAAAACCTTGCCGACAGCAGCCAATCTCCTTGCCATCATGCCTTTCCCGGATATCGATCCGATCGCCTTTTCGATCGGTCCGGTGGCGATTCACTGGTATGGTCTTGCCTATGTCGCCGGCATCCTGCTCGGCTGGGCCTATGCGCGCCGCATCGCCGCCAATGACAGTCTCTGGCCCGGCAACGTCTCGCCGATATCAAGGACGCAGCTCGACGATTTCATCGTCTGGGCAGCGCTTGGAGTCGTGCTTGGCGGTCGTCTCGGCTATATCTTCTTCTATGATCTCCCCGCCGTCATGCGCAGTCCCGTCCGTGCGCTCGAGATCTGGAACGGCGGCATGTCCTTCCATGGCGGCCTGACCGGCACGACGATTGCCATGATCCTCTTTGCCCGCCGCAACGCCATCCCTATCTGGAGCCTGTTCGACATCGTCGCTGCTGTCGTTCCCTTCGGGCTGTTTTTCGGCCGCATCGCCAATTTCATCAATGGCGAGCTCTGGGGTCGATTGACCGACGTGCCCTGGGCCGTGGTCTTCCCGACCGGCGGCCCGTTCGCCCGCCATCCGAGCCAGCTTTACGAAGCCGGCCTCGAAGGCATCGTTCTGCTGCTGGTGCTGGCCGCCCTCGTCTATTTCATGCGGGCGCTGAAAAGCCCCGGTTTCATCACGGGTGTCTTTGTCTGCGGTTATGCGCTGTCGCGCATTTTCGTCGAATTCTTCCGTGAGCCTGACGCCCAGATCGGTTACCTCATCGGCACGAACTGGCTGACCATGGGGATGGTGCTCTCTTTCCCGATGATCCTGCTTGGCCTCTGGGCGATGCTGCGGGCCCGCCGCCAGGCTGCGCTGCAGCTCTGAAACGGCAGGACGCGCGACATGACCACCGCTCTAGGCGAAAAGATCAAGGCGATCATCCAGGCGAACGGCCCGATCAGCGTCACCGATTATTTCTCGCTGTGCCTCGCCGATCCCGAACACGGCTATTACCGCACCCGCGAGCCCTTCGGCCGTTCCGGCGACTTCGTCACCGCGCCGGAGGTCAGCCAGATTTTCGGCGAGATGATCGGCGTCTTCATCGTCCATGCGTGGCAGCGTCACGGCACGCCGGCCGACGTCCGCCTCGTCGAGATCGGCCCTGGCCGCGGCACGATGATGGCAGACATGCTGCGCGTCATCTCCCGCATCGCTCCACCGCTTTTCGACGCCATGACCGTGCATCTCGTCGAAACCAGTGAGCGCCTGCGCGACGTCCAGAGCCAGACGCTCGAACCCCACGGCGAGAAGATTTCCTGGCACGATGGCTTCGACGAAGTACCATCAGGCTTCACCTTGATTGCCGCCAACGAACTCTTCGACGCCATCCCGATCCGCCAGTTCGTCCGCATGCCGACGGGTTTCCGCGAACGCATGGTCGGCATCGACGCCGATGGCGAACTGACCTTCGCCGCCGGCGTCGCCGGCCTCGATCCCGCGCTTCTTCCCGAACCGGTGCAGAACGTGCCGGTCGGTACGCTCTTCGAGATCTCGCCGGCCCGCCAGGCGGTGATGATGGCGATCTGCGAGCGGCTGCGCGCCTTCGGCGGCACGGCGCTCGCGATCGACTACGGTCATCTCGTCACCGGCTTCGGCGATACGCTGCAAGCCGTGCGCATGCATGAATTCGACCCGCCGCTCGCCCATCCCGGTGAAGCCGATCTGACGAGCCATGTCGACTTCCAGCAGCTCGCCGAAACGGCGCTTGCGGCCGGCATCCATCTGAACGGCGCCCTGCATCAGGGTGATTTTCTGACCGGCCTCGGCATCCTCGAGCGCGCGGCCGCCCTCGGCCGCGACCGCGAGCCGCAAACCCAGCAGATCATCCAGACGGCGGTCGAAAGGCTCGCCGGCGCCGGTGAAGGCCGGATGGGCGAACTCTTCAAGGTAATGGCGGTCTCCTATCCCGCCGTCGATCTCATGCCCTTTCGCCCGGTGGATTGACAGGGCGCACGCGGCTGGTTCAACATCCCAGCGCAACAAGAACTTGAAGCGCGCCGCATATGCGATGCGCTTGGGATAATAACAAACCCCTTAAAAACCCCGGAATCACAGATGCAGGACGCGGCCTCTCCCGCACCGATCGAAAGCACGCTGCTGAACGAAGCGGCGGGCAGCACCATCCGCCACGGTTATTTCACTCGGGCCGGCGGCGTTTCCGAAGGGCTGTATCGCGGCCTCAATGTCGGCCTCAGCTCCAGCGACGAACGCGACAAGGTCCTGGAAAACCGCCGCCGTGTCGCCGCCTGGTTCGACCTGCCGGTCGAGCGGCTGGCAACCGTGCATCAGGTTCATTCCCCCGATGTCGTAACGATCCGCGCCAATTACGACGGTGCCCGCCCCGACGCCGATGCGATGGTGACGGCGGCCCCCGGCATTGCGCTTGGCGTGCTCGCCGCCGATTGCGGGCCGATCCTTTTCGCCGACCCCGACAACCGCGTCATCGGCGCCGCCCATGCCGGCTGGAAGGGCGTGCTGACGGGCGTGCTCGAAAACACCATTGCCGCTATGGAGGCGCTGGGTGCGGACCGCGGCAGCATCGTCGCCTGCCTTGGCCCCTCGATCAGCCAGGCAAGTTATGAAGTCGGTCCCGAGTTCGTCGAGCGTTTCGTCGCCGAGAACCCGGATGACGATCGCTTCTTCGTGCCTTCCGCAACATCAGGTCACGCCATGTTCGACCTGCCGGGGCTGACCGTCGATCGGCTGACGAAAGCCGGCGTGCGCGCCGAAAGTCTCGGCCTGTGCACCTATCCGGACAGCGAGCGCTTCTTTTCCTATCGCAGAACGACACATCGCAAGGAGCCGGATTACGGCCGCCAGATTTCCGCGATATCAATCAGGGAGACTTGAGCAGAATGGCACTGCACTTCGAAAAGGCTGAATTCGCAAGCCGGCTTGCGCGCCTCACCGAGAAGATGAAGGAAGAAAAGCTCGACGCCCTGCTGCTCTTCGCCCAGGAAAGCATGTACTGGCTGACCGGCTACGACACCTTCGGCTACTGCTTCTTCCAGACGCTGGTCGTCAAGAGCGACGGCACCATGGCGCTGATCACCCGCTCGGCCGATCTTCGCCAGGCCAGGCACACCTCGATCCTCGAGGACATCCATATCTGGGTCGACCGGGTCAATGCCGATCCGACGCTCGACCTGAAGAACCTGCTGGTCGAGATGGATCTGCTTGGCACCCGCATCGGCGTCGAATATGATACGCACGGCATGACCGGCCGCGTCGCCCGCCTGCTTGACGCGCAACTGACCACCTTCGGCCAGATCGTCGACGCCTCCTACCTCGTCAGCCGCCTGCGCCTGATCAAGAGCCCAACCGAGGTCGCCTATGTCGAGCGCGCCGCCGTTCTGGCCGACGATGCGCTCGATGCCGCAATCCGGTTGACGAAGCCCGGCGCCGACGAGGCCGATATCCTCGCCGCCATGCAGGGCGCGATCTTTTCCGGCGGCGGCGACTATCCCGCCAACGAGTTCATCATCGGTTCCGGCGCCGACGCCCTGCTCTGCCGCTACAAGGCCGGCCGCCGCAAGCTCGACGCCAACGACCAGCTGACGCTCGAATGGGCCGGCGCCTATGCGCATTACCACGCCGCCATGATGCGCACGATCGTCGTCGGCGAGCCGACACACCGCCATCGCGAGCTTTACAACGCCTGCCGCGAGACCATCGAGGCGATTGAGACCGTGCTGAAGCCCGGCCATACCTTCGGCGATGTCTTCGACATGCATGCCAGGATCATCGATGAGCGCGGCCTCGCTCGCCACCGGCTGAATGCCTGTGGTTATTCGCTCGGCGCCCGCTTCTCGCCGTCCTGGATGGAGCACCAGATGTTCCATGTCGGCAATCCGCAGCCGATCGAGCCGAACATGTCGCTCTTCGTGCATATGATCATCGCCGATTCCGACACGGGCACGGCGATGACGCTCGGCCAGACCTATCTGACGACAGCGGATGCACCGCGCCCGCTGTCCCGCCATCCGCTCGACTTCATCGGCCTCTGACCGGTGAGAATCCGGAATTGACAGACGACCATCCCCGCCCGCATAAATTCGGGTGGGGCTGATTGCAATTGTGGGAAGGACGGATCAAGGGATGACGCGAGCTGCGATTGTGCCCACGCTCCTGTTCGTCACAGCTCTGCTGACCGCTTGCAATACCACCGATGCACTGACGCCGCAGGTCGATATCGGCGATTCCTCCGGGGCGACATCGTCGAGCCCGGTGTCGCAGAGCGAAGCCGAGCGTTTGGCGGGTACCCGCCAGCCGGGTTTCGCGGCAAGTGCGCAGCAGGGCGGCTACCATCCAGCCTATAATCAGTCGCAGCAGGCCTATCGGCCCGGCAGCGGCGCGCCGCCGACGACGATGCAGCAGCAGGCAGACGCCCTGTCGCGGAGCGGCTCCTCGCCGGCCGCCTCTACTCCGATCGAGGGGCAATCGCTGCCACCGGCGGCGGCCAATGGCGGGCTTCCCGCACAGCCGGCTCAGCCGGCCGAGGCGCAACAGCCACAGCAGACCGCGGCCCTGCCGCCCAGTTCTTCCTCCGGCCGCGGCAATACCGTACGCTTCCTGCCGATCATCGGCGCGCCGGTGCAGGCCGTGACCCCGCTCTCACGTCAGCTCGGCGCCGAGGCGCGCGCGCACGGCCTTTCCATCAAGAGCTCGACCGATGCGAGCAGCGATTACATCCTCAAGGGCTATCTCTCAGCCTTCAGCGACGACGGCAAGGTCACAGTGGTCTATGTCTGGGACATTCTCGACAGCGCCGGCGGTCGCCTGCACCGCATCCAGGGGCAGGAAAGCGTGCCGGCGGCCGCGGCCGATCCCTGGGCAGGCGTTCCCGCCTCGGTCATGCAGCAGATCGCCTCGAAAACCATCGCGGAATTCTCCTCCTGGCGACAGACTCAGGGCGGTTAGTCACAAACTTTTTGCAAATATGAAAGCCTGTGGCACCTTTGCCCTTGCATTCATCGGGAAGCTGACTAAAAAGCGCGGCTATCAGCGCATAACAGGCGGACCAAAATGAAGGTTTTCGCAGGCAATTCGAACCGGCAACTCGCCGAAGCGATCTGCACCTATCTCAATGTTCCCTTGGGGAGAGCCAGCGTCCGAAGGTTTGCCGATCAGGAAATCTTTGTGGAAATCCAGGAAAATGTCCGCGGTGAGGACGTTTTCCTCGTGCAGCCGACTGCCTTCCCGGCCAACGACCACCTGATGGAACTGCTGATCATGATCGATGCGATGCGTCGTTCGTCAGCCCGTCGCATCACTGCCGTGCTTCCCTATTTCGGTTATGCGCGTCAGGACCGCCGCGCTTCCGGCCGTACGCCGATCTCCGCCAAGCTGGTGGCAAACCTGATCACCGAAGCCGGCGCCGACCGCGTCATGACGCTCGATCTCCACGCAGGTCAGATCCAGGGCTTCTTCGATATACCCACAGACAACCTCTTTGCGCTGCCGGTGCTGACCCGCGACATCAAGAGTCACTATGATCTCAGCAACGTCGTGGTCGTCTCGCCTGACGTCGGCGGCGTGGTTCGCGCCCGCGCGCTCGCCAAACGGCTGGACTGTCTTCTGGCCATCGTCGACAAGCGTCGCGATCGGCCGGGTGAATCCGAAGTCATGAACATCATCGGCGACATTGCCGGCAAGGACTGCCTGCTGATCGACGACATCGTCGATTCCGGCGGAACGCTCTGCAACGCGGCCGACGCGATGCTGGCCAAGGGCGCATCCAGCGTCACCGCCTACATCACCCACGGCGTTCTCTCGGGCGGCGCAGTCACCCGCGTGACCTCCTCGAAGCTGCGCGAACTCGTCATCACGGATTCGATCCAGCCGACCACCGCCGTGCTCTCGGCCCACAATATCCGCATCGTGACGACGGCGCCGCTGATCGGCGAAGCCATCAGCCGAACGGCCCAGGAAGAGTCCGTCTCCAGCCTCTTCGATTGACCGGCCGCTTCGATTGACCAGCCTCTTCAATAAAAAAGAGCCGGCATCGACCGGCTCTTTTTAATTTCTGCATCAGATGGACCAAGCTATTGCCGGGCAGGCCCTCCGAGCCGCGTCAACTGCTGGCCGTTGATCGTCGCGGAGCCGCCTTCGTTGACAGCGAAAGCCCAGAATAAATCGTCGTCCCGATCGTTGGCCTCGGTGAAGCGTGTGACTTAAAACAAAGAGGCCGGCACAAGGCCGGCCTCTTCATGTCTGATCCCAATTGATAACGCTCAAGGCTGCTGCGGCGGCGCAGGTACCGCATCCTGACCCTGATCCGGTTCCTGCTCCTGATCTGGCTCCAGCCCTTGATCTTGATCCTGATCCGGACCATCCGGCCCCTTGATCTGCTGGCCGTTGACGGCGACCGCACCATCGCGGCTGACGCTGATGTCCCACCGCGAGCGTCCATCCGCATCGGTCTTGGCGAAGCCCTTCACCATCATGATGCCGAAGGAGACCTGGTTGAGATCGGGATCGGTCTTGGCAAGCTCCTGAACTGCGGCGATCGTCTTGTCGAGATCGCGGGCGAGGATCGTCGCCTCCATCGAATAGTCCTTCTGGGTATCGACGCGCCCCTCGATCTTGCCCGTCATGTCGATGTCATAGACATCCGACTTGGCGCTGATCTTCGGAAACTCGACGGTGAGCCGACCATCGCGGAAGAGCTTCTTGCCCATCTCCTCACCGCTCGTCTCCGGCGCCTTCTCATTGAAATCCATCGCCATCAAGGCGTCGCCGAAACTTGCGAAGTCTAGATTCGGCATGGCGAGCTGCAGATCGAAGCTGGTCGGCAGGAAAGGCGAATAGCTTGCCGGCATCAGCGGGCTGTCGAAGCTGATCTCCTGCGCATTCATGCCGAAGCCGAAGCGCATCGCGTTGGTCGGCCCATCGATGGCGACGTTATAACCGAAGGCCTTGACGCCGCCGCTGCCCACCTGGGTGCTGACGGTCAAATTGTTGACCCCGATCGTCTCGCTGAACGAGGCCAGAAGCGGGAAGGCTTCCTTGAGGATTCCCTTGATCCTGTCGCTGTTTTCTGGGCTCAACTCCTTCTCCTCGACATGATCGAGAATGAAGAAGACCATCTCGCGGATCTGCTTCGCCGGCAGGCCGTTCACCTTGGCCTCGACATCGACCGAGTCGGCACGGATTTCAACGGGCGGCATTTGCGCGCCGGAAATCTGCTCGACGAAAGCCGACATCGAACCGCTGCCCGTAAGATCGATACGCCCGTTGCCGCCTGCGCTGTCCGTCGAACTCAGCTTTTGATCCATGCTGGCGATGCTGGCGCTGACTTCCTCAGTCTCAGACTTGCTGGTGAGCTTGATGTCCTTGGCCGTAGAAGTGGCGGAGCGCAGATAGCTAATCGCAGGATCGAAGACGCCGCTGTAAACAAGCGATGCGATAGAATAGGAGAAATCCGTCGGCTTCTCGTCCTTGCCTTTGAAATGGCCGGAGACGTTGAACTTGTTGTCGCCTTCGATATTCCAAAGCCCGCTATCGAGCGGTGTAGCGAACGTCGAGAACGGCGCCAGCCCGTTGATCGCGAATGTCGCGGGATCGGCCTTGGCAAGCAGCTTCGCCAGATCGTAGATGATCTCGTAGCGCGTGCCTGCCGGATTGACGGTGATCAGGCCGCTCTTTGCCAGATCCTCCGGAAGCAGCTTCGTCAGGGTACCCTTGAGCGCGTCGGCGCCGCCCTGATTGATCTCGACACCCTGGGCCGTAGTGACAAGGCAAAGTGCCAGCAAGCTCGTTGCCGTGACAAGTTTAAGACGCATAGTCCGATTTCTCCTCAGCCGCTTTTTGAATGCGGCATCCAAAGAGGTGAAGCGCGCCGATGTCAACCTCGGCCGCAGCGGGAATGCTGAATTTTGCCGCTTGCTGGACCGGGAATACGATCGCTGCGAAGTCGGGTGCGGTTTCGGCTTGCCGAAGCGCGTATTTCGCCGGAAAACAGCCTGAAACCGCAACTTGCGTTTCCGATCGACTTATAATATAGGCCACCGGTCCGCGTAGACACCCTTGGAGGCAACGCGGATGAGGTTGGGTTATACCCGCCTCCGGTTCGACGGAGCAAGGCATTGCCCGCCCGCCGAACTCTCCAAATAACCTCGAAAGGAATAGCCATGAGCCAGGAAACTTACGAGCTCAAGGCCGAGGCGCGCGAACGGGTTGGTAAGGGGTCCGCCCGTGAACTTCGCCGCAACGGTTTGATTCCCGCTGTCATCTATGGTGACAAGCAGGCCCCCATTGCCATCGCTCTCAACACCAATGAGGTGACGAAGCGCATTCATGCCGGTGGTTTCATGACCACCGTGGCGACGATCGAAGTCGGCGGCAAGAAGTACAAGGTTCTGCCGAAGGACTATCAGCTCGATCCGGTCCGCGACTTCACGATGCATGTCGATTTCCTGCGCGTCTCCGGTAACACCCAGGTGAGCGTCGAAATCCCGGTTCACTTCGTCAACGAAGCGAAATCCCCGGGCATCAAGGTCGGCGGCGTTCTGAACATCGTTCGCCATGAAGTCGAAGTTCATTGCCCGGCCGATGCGATCCCGGAATTCTTCAATGTCGACCTCAGCGGCAAGAAGATCGGCGACAGCATCCATATTTCGGAAGTCACCCTGCCGAAGGGTGTCACCCCGGTCATCGACCGCGACTTCACGATCGCGACCATCATTGCCCCGGCTGCCGGCATCGACGAGACTGCTGCCGAAGGCGAAGCCGAAGCCTGATCGCTTCGACCAATTTGTAAAGCATATGGCCCGCTTTCCCCTGGAAAGCGGGCTTTTCATTGCCCGGCAACTGCCCCGTTTCAGCAACATTTAACAAATTCGTGAAAGCATGCTTCGTCAGCTGCGAAGAAGCCCGCCTTGACGCGCGACAGGAAATATGGCCGGCCTGGGGGAGTAAACGGAACCATGAACAATTCCGTTGAGAACAGATTTTTTGCGATAGTTTGCGGTGCGCTGCTTGTTTTTGTCGCTCCGCTTTTTGTTCTCTTCCTTTTTCTTTCCTCGGAACGGGCCGATAAGGAAATACGCGACCATATCTCCGTTCTTCTTGTCGCCAATGCCCAGGCGCTGGCCAAACCCCTGTGGGACCTCGATGAGGACAGCGTCACCCAGATCAGCGCGACGGTCGTTTCCCAGGGCGCCATCGTCAAGGTCGAGGTGCGGGATCAGTCAGGCCAGCTCGACGTCAGCCAGTCCACCATTCCGCGCTCCTTCGACGGCCAGCTCGTGCAGGTGTCGCGCGCCATCATCTACAACACCGTCGACGGTCCGAAGAATCTCGGCAGCATCAGCGTCTATTATCCCGCACTCGGCCTGTTTTCCGGCCTGAAGCAGGAAGAAGTCGTCTTCATCTCGATCTTCATTTTCGCGGTGCTGACCGTTTTCGGCACGGCGCTGATCGGCAACCGTTTCTTCGTCATCCAGCCGCTGATGCGGCTGACGGCGGCAATCGAGGCCACCCGCCAGCTAGGCTCCCGCCATCATGTCGACTGGCAGTCGAACGACGAGATGGGACGGTTGGCCCGCAGCTTCAACGAGATGCAGACCAAGCTTGAAAGCGAGGAAAAGGAGCTGAAGCTTGCCCACCGCCGCGCTACCGACATCTACAATCTGACGCCCGCCATGCTCTTCTCGCTCGACGAGGAGGATCGCATCACCGCCGTCAGCGATTACTGGCTGCTTGCGACAGGTTATAACCGCGCCGCCGTCATCGGCCGCAATTTCGGCGATCTCGTCACATCAAACACCCGCGACAAATTCGTCAAGCGCCGGCTGGCCGAAAGCGGCATGACCGTCACCGTCAAGTTCGTCTGCCTGGACGGCCGCACCATGGACGTCCTCATCATGGAATCGGAAGCGGGAGCCGGCGCTCATGACCGCCTGTCGCTCTCGGTCATGACCGATGTGACCGAACTCAAGGCCTCCGAGGACCGCAACCACCGCCAGGCAATCACCGATCACCTGACCGGCCTTCTCAATCGCCAGGGCTTCGAAGCCGTCCTCGACAACAAGATCGCCGCCGCCGACGCCGCCGGCCAGGAACTCGCCTGTCTCTTCGTCGATCTCGACCGCTTCAAGTGGATCAACGACAATATGGGCCATGCCGCCGGCGACATGGCGCTGATCGAACTCGTCGAGCGTCTGAAGACCCATCTTGCCCCCTCCGACGAAGCGGCCCGTCTCGGCGGCGACGAATTTGCCATCCTGCTGCCGGCCAAGGACGCCGCAAAACGCGCCAAGGTGATGTGCGAACAGATCGCCTCGATCTTCGAAACGCCCTTCACCCCGGACATGCATCTGAGCGCTTCCGTCGGCATCGCCATCTATCCGCACCATGCGGCGACCGCGGCCGAACTGCTGCAGAAATCCGACATGGCGATGTATGCCAAGAAACGCGACGGCAAGAACGGCGCGCAGCTCTTCGACAACGCCATGCTCGACCGGGCCCGCAGCCGCGCCGAGATCGAGGCCAATATCGAAGCCGGCCTCGTCGACAACTGGTTCGAGGCCTTCCTGCAACCGATCGTCAACCTGAACGGCCGCGGCATTGCCGGTTTCGAGGCGCTGATGCGCCTCAACCATCCGCAGAAGGGCTTGATGCCGCCGGCCGAGATCATCAGCGTCGCCGAGGAGACGGCAAAGATCGTCCGGGTCGGCAACGTCATCATGGAAAAGGCGATCGCCAACCTCGCGAAGATTTCCCGCATATCGGGCATGCAGGATACCTATCTCGCCATCAACTTCTCGCCGCTGCAGTTCGAGCCGGCGCTGCCGGCCCGTCTTGCCGCCATTGTCGGCCGCCACGGCATCCGTCCTGAGCGCATTGTCGTCGAAATCACCGAAGCCGTGCTGATGCACGACAACCCGCAGATCCGCATGATCGTCACGGAACTCCGTCGCTTCGGCTGCCGCATCGCGCTCGACGACTTCGGGACCGGCTATTCGTCGCTGAGCTACCTCAACCGCTTCCCCGTCGACATCATCAAGATCGACCAGTCCTTCACCCGTGCGATCAACGACGGCGACGACGACGTACGCCAGAAGAGCCGCATGCTGATCGAAGGCATCACCACGCTTTCGCACAAAATGAACTGCACCGTCATTGCCGAGGGCATCGAGACCGAAGAGGAATGCCGCACGCTCCATCAGATGGGGCTTGACTACGGCCAGGGCTACCTCTTCCATCGTCCGCAGCATGCAACCGCGCTCATCGAGCAACTGGTAGGCTCACAATCGGCCGTGGCGCGCGCCTCGTGAATGAAGAACGAAGGAGATGATATGATGAAAAAGCTCCTGCTTCTCGCATGCCTGGCGCTGCCCTGCGCCGCCCATGCGCAAACCGTGACCTTCACGACTGAGGACTATGCCCCCTTCAATTATCGCGAAGGCAAGGAGATCAAGGGCGCCACCGTCGAGCAGGTCGAAAAGGTGATGGCCGCGATCGGCGTCGACTACACGATCGAGATCATGCCCTGGGCGCGCGCTTTCGGCCTTGCCCGCACGGCGCCGATGACCTGTGTCTTCGCAACCGCCCACAACGGCGCACGCGACCCGCTGTTCAAATGGGTCGAGCCGCTGCTCATCGACCGCAACATCCTGATCACCCGCAAGGGCTCGGGCGTCATCGCCAACAATCTGGAAGAGGCGAAGAAATATACGGTCGGCACTCAGCGTGAGGATTACACCGAGACGATCCTGAAGGAGAAGGGCTTCACCAAGCTCGATGTCGCCAGCGACTTCAACGCGACGCTGCGCAAGCTGCTCGGCGGACGCATCGACATGATGCCGATCTCCGAACTCTATTTCGAAAAGCTGAAGGCCGACCAGCCGGTGGAGATGGTGACCGTGCTCTCCGCCCAGCCGATGAGCATCGCCTGCGAGAAGAGCTTTCCGGACGATCTGCTCGTCAAGATGCAAGCTGCCCTCGACAAGCTGATCGCCGATGGCGACCAGAAGCAGATCTTCCTGAAATACGGCATGAATCTGTCGCAGTGACTGCGACGGATACTGCCCTTTCCGCTTGACTTTGCGGTCATTTACAGGTGGTGAACGGCGGGAAATTCTAGCAAGGAAAAACAGACCATGCTGATCATCGCGGGTCTCGGCAATCCTGGCGGCAAATACGCCGGCAACCGCCACAATATCGGCTTCATGGCCGTCGACGCCATTCATCGGCGCCACAGCTTCTCGCCCTGGTCGAAGAAATTCAGGGCGGAGATCGCCGAGGGCGAGATCGGCGGCGAGAAGGTGCTGCTGATCAAGCCGCAGACCTTCATGAATCTCTCCGGCGAATCCGTCGGCGAGGCGATGCGCTTCTACAAGCTCCAGCCCGCCGACCTGGTCGCGATCTACGACGAACTCGATCTTCCCCCGGGCAAGGCGCGGCTTAAGACCGGCGGCGGCCATGGCGGCCATAACGGCATCAGGTCGCTGGACGCCCATTGCGGCCGGGAGTACCGGCGGCTGCGCCTCGGCATCGGCCATCCGGGCGTCAAGGAAATGGTGCAGAACCACGTGCTCGGCGATTTCGCCAAGGCCGACAAGGTCTGGCTGGAGCCGCTTCTCGACACCCTCGCCGACAATGCCGACATGCTGGTGCGAAACGAGGATTCGCAGCTGATGAACAAGATCGCGCTGGCGCTCGGCGGCAAGGCCGAGGAAGAGAAGCCGCGGAAGGAAAACAAGAATACCGAAAAGAAGCCGGCCGGCCAGTCGCATATCCATCAGGCCCGCAACCACAATCAGCCGAAGTTGCCGGCCAGCGGCCCGATGGCCGACATGTTGAAGAAGATGTTCGGCAACAAGGGGGAATGAGGCCGGTGCCGGATCACGACCAGGACCAGGATTTCGCCATCCGCCCGGCCGCCGTCGGCGATCTTCCCGGGCTGATCACCCTCTACCAGCATTTGAATTCGACCGATCCGGTTCTCGACAAGGCCTTGGCCGAAGAGCGCTTCTCCGCCATCCTCGCCCAACCCGGCATGACCCTCTTCATCGGCTTTGCCGGCGATCTCGCTGCGGCCACCGTCACGCTGATCGTCGTGCCGAACCTGACGCGGAACGGCGCCTCCTATGCCCTGATTGAAAACGTCGTCACCCACGCCGATCACCGCCGGCGCGGTTATGCCGGCGCCGTCATCGGCCATGCCGTGACGGAGGCCTGGAAAGCTGGCTGCTACAAGGTGATGCTGCTCACCGGCTCGAAAAACCCGGCGACCCTGCGCTTCTACGAGAATTGCGGCTTCGTGCAGGACAAGACCGGCTATCAGATCCGCAGAACCTGAATCCGCAGCATCTATTCTTCCGGCTCCGTTGTGAACATCAGTGGAAAGCCCATGCCGTTGGCAAGGTCGATGCCCTCCTTGGCCTTGGTCTCGGCGATATCCCTGGCGCAGACCACGACCACGCAGGAACCGAGCTTGTGCGCTGTTATCATCACCCGGTAGCCCGTCTCCTCGCTCATGCGGAACACGGCCTTCAAGATCACGATGACGAATTCGCGTGGCGTATAATCGTCATTGACGAGAATGACCTTGTAGAGCTTCGGCTTATCCAGCTTCGGCTTCACCTTGGTCTTCGGTTTCAGGGCAATGTCATTGTCACTCATCGGAAAAATCCACCCGTTGATGACATGGGGTCAGGAATGTTCAAACCAGCTAATCAGTGTCGATGACGAGTTTTCGACGGTCAGCCGCCACAGCTCCTGGCCTCAAACAGGCAGGACCTAGTCCCCGGCTTCGGCGCAGAGAGAGGCAATTGCATCTGCGTGGGAGTGATCTGGCATTCTGGTGAAATCCGCAATGCGTCGAAAATCTCAGTCGCATTCAAAAATAGGCCAGCACCGATCTGTCGGCAAGTGAGCAGCGGTAAAAGCTCTCTAAGACTTGACCATATTGCTCCTTTATCCCATAGGCACCAGCAAGGAATTCAAGAACAGCAGGTTTTAGCCATGGGCTTCAAATGCGGCATCGTCGGTCTGCCGAACGTCGGCAAATCGACCCTCTTCAACGCGCTCACCAAGACGGCGGCCGCGCAAGCGGCAAACTATCCCTTCTGCACCATCGAGCCGAACACCGGCGAAGTCGCCGTGCCCGATCCGCGCATGCGCAAGCTTGCCGACATCGCCAGGTCGAAGGAACTGATCCCGACCCGCATCTCCTTCGTCGACATTGCCGGCCTTGTGCGTGGCGCCTCGAAGGGTGAAGGTCTCGGCAACCAGTTCCTCGCCAATATCCGCGAGGTCGATGCCATCGTCCACGTGCTGCGCTGCTTCGAAGACAGCGACATCACCCATGTCGAAGGCCGCATCAATCCCGTCGCCGATGCCGAGACGATCGAGACGGAGCTGATGCTTGCCGATCTCGAAAGCCTGGAGCGCCGCACCGAGCAGACGCGCAAGCGCGCCACCAGCAAGGACAAGGATTCGATGGCGATGCTGCCGATCATGGAAGCCTCGCTGAAACTGCTCAACGAGGGCAAGCCGGTACGCACACTGCTGTCGACGCTCGATGCCGAGGAAATCGCCATCCTCAAGGGCCTCAACCTTCTGACCTCGCATCCGGTGCTCTATGTCTGCAACGTCGCTGAGGCCGAGGCTTCGACAGGCAATGAATTCACCGAGGCTGTCGCCGTTATGGCTCGGGAACAGGGTGCCGAAACCGTCGTCATCTCGGCGGCGATCGAGGCCGAGGTCGCCCAGCTTCCCGAGGATGAAGCCAAGGAATTCCTCTCCGCCCTCGACCTCGACGAAGCCGGCCTCGACCGGCTGATCCGCGCCGGCTACAAGCTGCTCCACCTCATCACCTATTTCACCGTCGGCCCGAAGGAAACGCGCGCCTGGACGATCGAGCGCGGCACCAAGGCGCCGCAGGCCGCCGGCGTCATCCATTCGGATTTCGAACGCGGCTTCATCCGCGCCAACACCATCGCCTATGACGATTACATCAAATACAACGGCGAAGTCGGCGCCAAGGATGCAGGCAAGGCGCGTGACGAAGGCAAGGAATACGTCGTCCAGGACGGCGACGTCATCCATTTCCGCTTCAACACCTAAATAAGAAATGCTGCCGCCTTAACCAGGCGGCAGCCTGTTTGCGATTGCCGGGGGCAGTGCCCGCAGCACCAGCCGTCGCAGTGGCATCCAGCCTGTTCCGATAATGAGAACGATCGCGCCCACGACGATCAGCGTCGTGAAGATGTAGGTGTCGACAGTCGCGCTTCCGTGCCGGAAGACGCTGAAGATCGCAACACCGAGTGATAGCAGCCCCGAGGTGACGAAAGCGCGGCGATCGATGATCAGACCGATCAGCATCAGCGCCGCCACGGTCGCGACGACCACGGGGGTCCGGGCCGACATGTTCGCCAGGTCGAAGATACGGCCGCCTTCTCCTAGAGACAGCAGAGAAACGGTGCTGTAGAGCAGCGCCGGCGCCGCACCGAGATGCAGCCAGAAAGCAATATCCGAGCGCGTCGTCCGGCGCAGCCGGTCGCCGAAATCGAAATAGAGCGCCGTCGCGAAGAGGCCGAGCGCGCAGACGAGGGACACCGCAGCCAGCAGGGCAAGATGGTCGACGAAAAATGCGGGATTGCCGCTTAGCCATTGCGCTAAACGTAAAAGCAGGGTGAGCACCAGGGCAAGTACCGACATGATGGCGAGCGCCAGCGTCAAGGGCACGCGATAGCGGGCATAGTAGATGCCGAGAAGGATCGGGAAGCCGGCAACGAACTGCGTGAGGTCCGCTCCGATCTCGGAGGTCCATGGCGTAAAGACACGGGACATCAGCAAAAATGTCCAGCAGAACAGCGCGATCGTCAAGCCGACGGCCGGCAGGGCGAGCCGCTGACGCCGCACCAGGATTTCCGAAAGCACGAGGATAGCGGGCGGCACCGCGTAAAGCGGTGCAAGCCCCCAGAGGCCGCCGAGCGCCACGACGACGCCGATGGTGATCAGCACGTCGTGGAAGCCGCGCACGAAACGCGGCGTCTCCGTATCCGACCAGGCCCGTCCTTCAGCCGCCATTGCCGGCTGCGCCTCGGCGACGGCCACACCGTGCGCGATCAGAAACGGCAGAAGCCGCTCTCCGGCCTCCGGCGAAATCAGTCCCTGGCGCACCGCTTCATCGAGTATCGACCTCAGTTCCGTCATGCCGGTTTATCTCCCCGGAATCATTGAGCCCGCGCGGATGCTATTGTAAGCATTGTGCGCTGCATATGGCGGGAGGAGCGAATGTCGGCAGAAAAGCTTTCCTTCGAGGATTTCCAGCCCGGCCGCCGCTTCGCGCTCGGCCCGAAGCTGGTGATCGCCGAGGAAATCATTGAGTTCGCAAGCGAATTCGACCCGCAGCCGATGCATCTCGATGAGGCGGCCGGCCGCGCCAGCATTCTCGGCGGGCTCGCCGCGTCCGGCTGGCACACCTCTTCGATGTTCATGCGCATGATGGCCGACAGCTATGTGCTGCATTCGCTCTGCGAGGGTGCACCGGGCGTCGATCTGATGGAATGGCGCAAGCCGGTGCTTGCCGGCGACACGCTGTCTGGCCATTCGACCGTCCTCGAAGCCCGGCCGATGCGTTCGCGCCCCGGCATGGGCATCGTCAAGTTTCGTCACGAGGTCGGAAACCAGCGCGGCGAACTCGTCTGCGTCTCGGAGAATTCGGTGATGATTCGCATGCGCCCCACATCGGAGCTGTCAGCATGAGAATGTCGGAACTTTACGCCGTCGGCGAGAAGGTCGAGATCGGCAGCTACGCCTTTACCGAGGAAAACATCATCCGTTTCGCGACGCGCTACGATCCGCAGCGTTTCCACATCGACAAGGAAGCCGCCAAGGACACGCTCTTCGGCGGCCTCTGCGCTTCGGGCTGGCACACCACGGCCGCCTGGATGCGGACCTTCCTCGCCTTTTGGGAAAGGCAGAGCGCTGCACTCGCGCAGGAGGGCCTGACGTCGCCGAACCTCGGCCCCTCGCCTGGCTTCCAGAAGTTGCAATGGCTGCGGCCGGTCTTCGCAGGCGACGTCGTCGCCTATTCCGTCGCCTTCCTCGCCAGCCGGCCGCTCGCGTCGCGGCCGGGCTGGCACCTCAACACCATCCTCTGCGAGGGCGTCAATCAAAACGGCGATGCCGTCATCCGCTTCGAAAGCAGCGTGCTCGAATTCGACTAACGCTGCCGCATAGTAGCCACGGACTCAGTGACCGGAGAATTCGACCAGCGTGTGCACGACGACGCCGAGCTCTTCCAGCTTCTTGCGGCCGCCGAGATCCGGCAGATTGATGACGAAGCAGGCGCCGACCACTTCGGCGCCGATTTGGCGCAGCAGCTTCGTGGCACCCACCGCCGTGCCGCCGGTAGCGATCAGGTCGTCGACCAGGATCACCTTCTCGCCGGGCTGCACCGCATCGCGATGCATCTCCATCTCGTCGACGCCATATTCCAGGCTGTAGGCGATGCGCACGGTCTCGTGCGGCAGCTTGCCCTTCTTGCGGATCGGCACAAAGCCCGAGGAAAGCTGGTGCGCCACCGCGCCGCCGAGAATGAAGCCGCGCGCCTCCATGCCGGCGATCTTGTCGATCTTCATGCCCGCATAGGGCTGCACGAGCTCGTCGACCGCCCGGCGGAAAGCGCGAGGGTTGCCGAGCAGCGTGGTGATGTCACGGAAGATGATGCCCGGCTTGGGATAGTCGGGAATGGAGCGGATGCTGGCTGCGAGCTCCGAAGTCGTATTGTCCATGGAAAATCCATATCTGCGAGCGCATGAAACTGGCCGCACCCTATCAATTGACAGGAATGGAACCAACAAAAAAGGCGGCCCGCAAGCCGCCTTTCGAATTCCGGTAGGGAACGCTCAGTGTTCCTTGTTGGCGTAAACCGAGCGCTTCGTCAGGTAGATCAGCACCGTGAAGATCGCCAGGAAGATCATGACCATGAAGCCGGTGCGCTTGCGCTCTTCGAGATGCGGCTCGGCGGCCCACATCAGGAAGGCGGAGACGTCCCTGGAATACTGCTCGACGGTCGCCGGCGCGCCGTCGTCATAGGTCACCTGGCCGTCGGAGAGCGGCTTCGGCATGGCGAGGACGGCGGCGGCATGGAAATAAGGGTTATAATGTCCACCCTGAGGCACCTGGAAACCGGCCGGCGGCTCTTCATAGCCGGTCAGCAGCGAGTGGATGTAGTCCGGTCCGCTTTCCTGATATTGGGTGAAGATATCGAAGACGAATTGCGGGAAACCGCGCTCGACCTCGCGGGCCTTTGCGATCAACGAAAAGTCGGGCGGAGCCGCGCCATTGTTGGAAGCAGCCGCCGCTTCCGCATTGGGGAAAGGCGACGGGAAGTGATCGGAAGGGACCGCCTTGCGGGTAAACATCTCGCCGGCGGCGTTCGGGCCATCCTGGACCTCGTAATTCGCGGCGAAAGCCTTCACCTGCGCCTCGGAATAACCGAGCTCGTCGAGCATGCGGAAAGGCACAAGGTTCATCGAATGGCAGGCGGAACAGACTTCGGTATAGACTTTGAGGCCGCGCTGAAGCTGAGCCTTGTCGTAATGACCGAACGGTCCGGCAAAACTCCATTCTTCCTCTTTCGGCTCCTTCAGCGGATAGTGCGGCGTCGCGCCTTCCTCGTGATGGGCAGGTGCTGCTCCATTCGCGGGCGCCGCTTCCTCGGCGAAGGCTGCGCTGCCGAGAACGACAGCGACGGCGAGCGGCAGAATGCTTGCAACAAGCGTTTTCATATTTCTATTCCCTTCCGTCGCGCGCTTACGCATTGGCCGCTGCACTGGCGGCAGCTGTCTTGTTGCGCTTTTCGAGCACCGCTTCGGTGATCGAGTTCGGGATACGGCGCGGCGTTTCCACCAGGCCTAGAACTGGCATCGCGACCAGGAAGAAAGCGAAGTAGAGGAGTGTGCAGATCTGCGAGATCGTGGTGAACAGCCCTTCCGCCGGCTGCGAACCGAGCCAGCCGAGGATGATCGCATTGATCACGAACAGCCAGTAGAACAGCTTGTACCAGGGGCGGTAGACGGCCGAACGGACCTTCGAGGTATCGAGCCACGGCAGGAAGAACAGCACGATGATCGCGCCGAACATCACCAGCACGCCGCCGAGCTTGGAGTCGATCGGGCCGATGTTGAAGGTGATCGAGCGCAGCATCGCGTAGAAGGGCAGGAAGTACCATTCCGGAACGATGTGGGCCGGCGTCTTCAACGGGTCAGCCGGGATGTAGTTGTCGGCATGGCCGAGGAAGTTCGGCAGGTAGAAGACGAAATAGGCATAGACCAGCAGGAAGACCGAAACGCCGAGCGCATCCTTCATCGTCGCATAGGGCGTGAAGCGAACCGTGTCGGTCTTCGTCTTGACCTCGACGCCCGTCGGGTTGGTCTGGCCGACGACATGCAGCGCCCAGATGTGCAGGACGACGACGCCGGCGATCATGAAGGGCAGCAGGTAGTGCAGCGAGAAGAAGCGGTTCAGCGTCGGCTGATCGACGGCAAAGCCGCCGAGCAGGAACTGCTGGATCCATTCGCCGACCAGCGGGAAAGCCGAGAAGAAGCCGGTAATGACCGTCGCACCCCAGAAGGACATCTGGCCCCAGGGCAGGACGTAGCCCATGAAGCCGGTCGCCATCATCAGGAGGTAGATGACCACGCCGAGGATCCAGAGGATTTCGCGCGGCGCCTTGTAGGAGCCGTAGTAAAGACCGCGGGCGATGTGCAGGTAGACGGCGACGAAGAAGAAGGATGCGCCGTTGGCATGCATGTAGCGCAGCAGCCAGCCGTGGTTGACGTCGCGCATGATCTTTTCAACGGAGTTGAAGGCGATCGTCGTGTCGGCGGCGTAGTGCATGGCGAGCGTGACACCCGTCAGGATCTGCACCACCAGCATGACGGCGAGCATGGCGCCGAAGGTGTAGGCATAGTTCAGGTTACGCGGAACCGGATAGGCGATGAAGCTGTCATAGACCATGCGCGGCAGCGGAAGGCGCGCATCGACCCATTTCTCGAGGCCGGTTGATGGCTCGTAGCTGGAATGGCCACTCATTAATCAGTCTCCCCTCAACCGATCTTGATTTTGGTATCGGACAAAAATGAAAAGGTCGGAATCGCCAGGTTCTGCGGCGCAGGACCCTTACGAATACGGCCCGCCGTGTCGTAGACCGAGCCATGGCAGGGACAGAACCAACCGTTGTATTCGCCGGCCTGACCGAGCGGCACGCAGCCGAGATGGGTGCAGGTGCCGATCATGACGATCCAGTTTTCCTTGCCCTTGCCGCCCGAACGGTCAACACCCGTTGCCTGAGCGTCGACAGGAAGGTTTGCATTGCGCGCGACCGGATCTTTGAGGTCCGACAGCGGAACATCGGCTGCGGCCGTCACTTCTTCCGGGGTACGGTTGCGGATGAAGATCGGCTTGCCGCGCCATTTGACCGTCAGCGACATGCCGGGCTCGAGGCTGGCAACGTCGACTTCGATGGAGGCGAGAGCGAGCGTCGAAGCATCAGGACGCATCTGATCGATGAACGGCCAAGCGACCGAAACGGCGCCGACGGCGCCTGCCATACCAGTGGTGAGATAAAGGAAATCACGGCGAGTGGGTTCGCCCATGCCCTCGCTTGTCGTTTCGTGTTCGCTCACGGCTAACATCCTCTGCGCAATTTTCGCGGAATTCCGCCCTACCCCCTCTACCGGCGAATCTCTCTGGACACAATTCGGCCATAGATTCCCCGGCAATCCGGCGCGTTCTATGCTTGATCGCAAATTATGTCCAGCCTTGACAAGGGGATGAGGGCACAATGTCGCGGGAAATTTCGGATGAATTTTTTAAGGCAAACACGCGCTCGCCATTATGTTGCATTGCAACAAAAAAGCCGGCGTGATAGGCGCAGTCACAACCACGCCAGCGAGCCGGACCGGAGCGGATGAGAGACACGATTTTTTGCGTATTCAGCGTCCTCACCACCCTCGTCCTCGCCATCGTCTCTCTGCGCTATGTCAAAGATTTCTACCTGCTTTCCTTCTTTTACAGCTTCCAGCTCCATCTGGCGGCGGCCGCGGCGGCCGCCTCGATCGCGGCCCTTCTCGTCAAGCGGCACTGGTATGGGTTTCTGACGCTCGGCGTATCGCTGGTTCTTGCCGTCCACGGCGCCGTGATGATGCGCGAATTCGTCGAGCCCGCGGTCGATCAAAGCCGCCCGGTCCTCTTCAAGCTGATGTCCTTTAATATCGAGAACGATAATTTCGCGAACGGGGCAGCGATCGCAGACATGGCCATTGCCTCAGGCGCCGACGTCGTCAACATCCTGGAGGCCGAACCGCTGCTGTCGGAATTGCCGCGGCTGTTGAAGACCTACCCTTATTACATCGGCTGCGGTGTCGGCATGGAGCAATGCGATACGCTGGTCCTGTCGAAGCGCCCGCTTATCGAACCTCGTATCCGCAGCCTCGGGCTCCTATGGCGCAACCGGCTGACGATCTCGACGATCGATTTCGACGGCCAGAAGGTCAATTTCCTCGCCGCGCACCTGACCAAACCCTATTACGACGAATTCCACGGCCTTGAGATCGCAGACCTCGCGGAGATTATCCCTTCCCTGCCGGGACCGCTCGTTCTTGCCGGTGATTTCAATACGTCGATTCTGGCGCCCGACGTGCAGTATCTCATGCGCAGCCAGGGCCTGGGCACGGCATCGCTGGAGCCGGCGACATGGCCAATCCGCGCCGGTGCTTTCGGCATTCCGATCGATCATATCTTCAGCAGGGCGCCCCTGCGGCTGAAATCGGTCCGCCGCATCGAGGACAGTTTCGGATCAAACCATTTTGGCCTCATGGCGGAATTCGTCGTCGACCCTTGAGCCCACATCCTCGTCCGTCGCGAGGAAGCCGCCGGACTGGCGTGCCCAAAGTTCGGCATAGAGCCCGCCGCGGCGAAGCAGTTCGTCATGGCTGCCCTCCTCGATGATCCGGCCGAGATCGACGACGATCAGCCGGTCGAGTGCGGCGATCGTCGACAGCCGATGGGCGATCGCAAGCACCGTCTTGCCTTCCATGATCCGGTGGAGATTGGACTGGATCGCTTCCTCCACCTCCGAATCGAGCGCCGACGTCGCCTCGTCGAGAACAAGGATCGGGGCATCCTTCAGCATGACCCGGGCAATGGCGATGCGCTGGCGCTGCCCGCCAGACAGTTTGACACCGCGCTCTCCGACATGCGCATCGAAACCTCTGCGGCCCTGCTGATCCTGCAGGCGGGCGATGAAGTCGATGGCTTCGGCGCGCTTGGCCGCCTCGACCAGCCCCTCCTCGCCGGCATCCGGCCGTCCGAACAGGATATTGTCACGCACCGAACGGTGCAGCAGCGAAGTGTCCTGGCTGACGACGCCGATCTGCATCCTGAGCGATTCCTGCGTCACGGCTGCAATATCCTGGCCGTCGATGAGAATGCGGCCGTCCTGGATGTCGTAGAGCCTTAGAAGCAGGTTCATCAGGGTCGACTTCCCCGCGCCCGAACGGCCGACGATTCCGACCTTTTCGCCCGGTCGGATGGTCAGAGAGAAATTCTCGACGACCGGCTGATGACCCTTGCCGTAGCGGAAGGAAACATTGTCGAAGCGGATGCCGGGATGCCGGATCACCAGGTTTTTGGCATCGGCCCGGTCGACGAGCCCCAGCGGCTGCGAGATCAGTTCGGCGGCGTTCTGGATGGTGCCGAGATTGCGCATGATGCCGTTGAATTGCGTCATCAGCCGTCCGAGCAGGAAATTCAGCCGGAGCACCAGCGCCAACGAGAATGCCACAGCACCGGAACTGACCAGGCCGCGCAGCCACAAATCGACGCTCAGCCCCGCCATCGTCACGATCATCAGGCCGGAGAGCAGCGCCATGGAGGCCCTGACACCAGTGATGAACCGCGTGAAACGCAGCACCGTATCCTGATAGATATCGAAGCCCTGCCGCATATAGCGGTCGCTCTCCTCATCGCGCGCAAACAGCTTCAGCGTCTGCATGTTGCTGTAGGAATCGACCATCCGGCCATTCAGCATCGATCCGGCTTCCGCCGTTTCGCGGGAATGATGGCGAATTCGCGGAACGAAGTGGCGGGCAAGCAGGCTGAAGGCGCCAAGCCAGAACAGCACGACGGCGGCAAGGGAGAAGTCCAGCCGGGCGACGAGCACGAGCGTCGTTACGGCATAGATGCCGACGAACCAGACGCTTTCCATCAGCGAGGTGACGAGATCGCCGGTTGCCTGCCCGGCCGACCAGACCTTGGTGACGATACGTCCGGAGAAATCGCTCTGAAAGAACGATAAAGACTGGCGGGAGACATGGAGATAGGACTGCCAGCGTGCTAGATTATAGAAACCAGGCGTGATCACCTGCTGATCGACGAGCGCGATCAGGAAGGCGACGACGAAGCGCACGACCCCGATGAGGGCGAGCATGCCGAACAGTTCGCCGCCATGGGCTGCGAGAAGTCCGCTCCAGCCGGCGCCGGGCTTGATACTGCCGAGGATATCGACCAGCCGGCCGACGAACCAGAAGAGCGCCGCCTCGATTGCCGCCGATGTCCCGCCGAGAACGAGCATGGCGATGAACGGCATCCTCGCCTGGCCGATATAGAACCAGACGAAGCCGAGCGTCGAGCGCGGCGGCTGGAGATTGGCGCGTGGACGGAACGGATCGATCCAGGTTTCGAACAGGCGGAGGATGGGGCGCAGGAACATAGAAGCGATATAGGCGGATTGAGGGGAGCGGCAAAGAGAATGAAAAGCGGACGCAATCTTATATTTTTGTAATAAACGATAACATCGGCGGCATCGCCATTGACTGCCCCCGAACCCGTCACAATCTGACGTTACGATCGCGTGTCACCGGAGAGAAGGTCCATGGAAACGAAAATGCTCGATGCGCATATTCCGCTTCCGCTTGCAGAGAGGCTGGATGCCCTGGCCATCGACCTGGCGCAGCCGCGCGACGAAATCGTCACCGAGGCCATCACCGCCTGGATCGACCAGGAGGAGCGCCGCCGCATCACGGCGCTGCGCACGATCGCCGCCGCCAACACCATCGTCCTGATCGAACATCACCGCGCGATCGACTGGGCCGACAGCCTTTGAACGGATAGCAACCGCGCCGGCAAATTCGAAGCAACCCTGAGAATTCAAGAGGCCCTCCCCGCTTTCGCAGGGAGGGCCTCTTTCATCTTATTCCGCAGCCTCTTCCGCTTCCTCGGCGTGATCGGAGAGGAAGCCGCCGGACTGGCGGTTCCACAGGTCGGCATAGATACCGCCGCCCTCGATCAGTTCGCTGTGCGAGCCGGCCTCGATGATCCGGCCCTTGTCGAGCACGATCAGCCGGTCCATCTCCGTCAGCGTCGAAAGCCGGTGGGCGATCGCGATCACCGTCTTGCCCTCCATCAGGGCAAAGAGGTTCTCCTGGATTGCCGCTTCGACTTCCGAATCGAGCGCCGAAGTTGCCTCGTCGAGCACCAGGATCGGCGCGTCCTTCAGGAAAACGCGGGCGATCGCGATGCGCTGCCGCTGACCGCCAGACAGCTTGACGCCGCGTTCGCCGACCTGCGCGTCGAGCCCCTCGCGGCCCTGCATGTCGACGAGGCCTTCGATGAACTCCCAGGCATTCGCACGTTTGGCGGCCTCGATTATCTCGACGTCCGAGGCATCGGGACGGCCATAGGCGATGTTGTCGCGGATCGAGCGATGCAGCAGCGACGTATCCTGCGTCACCACGCCGATCAGCGAGCGCAGGCTTTCCTGCGAGACGCCGGCGATGTCCTGCCCGTCGATGGTGATGCAGCCGGCCTCCAGGTCGTAGAAGCGCAGCAGCAGGTTCATCAGCGTCGTCTTACCGGCGCCGGAGCGGCCGACCAGGCCGACCTTCTCGCCCGCCTTGATGTCGAGCGACAGATTGTCGATGACACCCTTGCTCTTGCCGTAGTGGAAGCGGATGCGGTCGTAGTGGATCGCGCCCTTCTTCGCCGTCAAGGTGGGCGCACCCGGCTTGTCGACGATGTCGTGTTGCTTGCTCATCATCTCCATGCCGTCATAGACCGTGCCGATATTCTCGAACAGCGCCGAGACTTCCCACATGATCCATTGCGACATGCCGTTGACGCGCATGGCAAGACCAATGGCGATGGCGATGGCGCCGACCGAAATCGCTCCGTTCAGCCAGAACCAGATCGACAGGCCCGAAATGACGAAGAGCGCAACGCAGTTGTTCAGATAGACGCTGATGTGGAAGAGCGTCACCTTGCGCATCTGCTTGTGCACGGTCTGCAGAAACTCATCCATGCCCTCCTTGGCATAGACCTCCTCGCGGCCCGCATGCGAAAACAGCTTGACGGTGGCGATATTCGTATAGCTGTCGACCACGCGCCCCGTCATCATCGAGCGCGCATCCGCCTGGGCGGCCGCGATCTTGCGAAGCCGTGGCACGAAATAGGCGACGATGCTGATATAGACGGCGAGCCAGACGAGGATCGGGATCATCAGCCGCCAGTCGGCCGCTGCGATGACGATGATCATCGTCAGGAAGTACGTCACGACATAGACGAAGACGTCGAGGATCTTCATCACCGTCTCGCGCACGGCGAGCGACGTCTGCATCACCTTGGTGGCGACACGCCCGGCAAACTCGTTGGCGAAGAACGACATGCTGTGGCGCAGCAGGAAGCGGTGCATCTGCCAGCGTGCGATCATCGGATAATTGCCGAGCATCATCTGATGCATGATGAGAGAATCGAGCCCCGCCGTCAGCGGCAGACCGACCAGCACAAGCGCCGCCATCCAGAAAAGCTTGTGACCCTCCGTCTGCAGGAAGGTGGCGCGGTCGGCATTGGTCAGCCAGTCGACGATGTCGCCCAGGAACTGGAACAGCGCCACTTCGCCGACGGCGATCAGCGCTGTCAGCAGCGCCATCAGGCCGAGCCAGGGGGCTGCCGGCTTGCTGTAATGCCAGCAGAAGGCAAAGAGACCCTTCGGCGGGGCGACAGGCTCCTCGCTCGGAAAGGGATTGAGTCGCTGTTCGAACCAGCCAAACATGAAATTGCTCCGAAACGTCAGCGTTTCGGCTCCCGGCTTCGCGCCATCCCAGCGCCATGCAAGCACATATGGGAACCGAACGTTCAAGGGGCGAGGCCGAAACAGCCGCACAATGGATCAAAAGGGGGATTTCAGAAAGAAATGCGCACTAGCGGCGGCGTGTCGCCTTAATCGGCATCACGGCGGGAAGGCGCATATCGAGCAAAATATTCATTGTGACCCTCCCTGCTGGCGATTGAAGATAGGCATGGATAACGCGAAAACCGCGAAAATTCCAGCCCTGTATTGCCGTAAATTGAACGTTTCCTGGTCAAAACGCGCCCTGTTGCGCCGAAATCACAGTTGCATTAGGCCTTTGACGGCGAAAGCGGAAAGACGGCGCATCATGACTTTACTCAGACTGGCACTCTATCAGCCGGATATTCCTGGCAATACCGGCACGATCCTGCGCCTTGCCGCCTGCCTTGGCTTCGCGGTCGATTTGATCGAGCCCGCCGGCTTCGATGTGTCCGACCGCAACCTGAAACGGGCCGGCATGGATTATATCGCTGCCGCGGCCCTCACCCGCCATGTCAATTGGGACCGCTTCGAAGCGTGGCGTCTGACCACCGGCCGCCGCCTGATCCTCGCCTCGACCAAGGCTGCGGAGCGCTACACTGATTTCGCCTTCCGCCCGGACGATATCCTGCTCTTCGGCCGCGAAAGCGCCGGCGTGCCGGATCAGGTCCATGAAGCAGCCGATGCACGCATCCTGATCCCAATGGTCGACGGCCAGCGCTCGATCAACGTCGCTGTTTCGGCCGCGATGATCGTCGGCGAGGCAATGCGCCAAACCGTCTGGACCTGACGAACGCGGGCGCCGGCGGAGCAAAGCCTGCGGAATTGCCGATCCGCTCCAGAATATGTCGCAAAATAGCGTTGTCTATCTGTGAAACCGGCGTATATTTATTAGCCGGGCAATCAAAAATTCAATATTGGCCTCCATGATTCCAATAAGTTGGAATAGCTATGCGAGGAAAGCAGCACTTCTCCAGATCTGTGAAAGAAGAATAAAAACAACAAAATGGACTCTACAATCATCATGATCAACCTGTTCGGCGCCGTGGCTCTGCTGCTGTTCGGCCTCGCGCAGGTAAAGGATGGCGTATCTAGAGCCTTCGGAGCCCGCCTCAGAACGGGTCTGGCGACCGGTACGCGCGGCAGTCTTCGTTCTTTCCTGTCGGGTCTCGTTGCAACCGTCGCGCTGCAGAGTTCGACGGCAACGGCGCTGATGACCGCCTCCTTCGTTGAACGTGACCTGATCAAGCCGCGCATGGCGCAGATCGTTCTGCTCGGCGCCAATGTCGGTACCGCGATCACAGCCTGGATCGTCGCCACCGGCATCGAATGGCTTTCCCCGCTTCTGATCCTCGCCGGCATCGTGCTTTACCGCGGCCGCTCCAGCACCAGCCAGGGCGGCGGCACGGCGCTGATCGGCATCGGGCTGATGCTGCTGTCGCTGCACCTTCTCGGCCTTGCGACGGAGCCGATGCGCGCCTCTCCCGCCCTTGCGGCCTTCATCGGCCTGCTGGACGGCGCCCTGCCCGTGGCAATGATCGTCTCGGCGGCACTCGCCTTTGCGTCCTCGTCGAGCCTTGCGGTGGTGGTGCTCATCCTGTCGCTTGCCTCGGCCGGCGTGGTCTCTGCCGAACTCGTCATCGTGCTCGTGCTCGGCGCCAATCTCGGCGGTGCGATACCGCCTGTCGTCGCGACATTGTCCGGCCCGGCTTCGGCGCGGCGCGTCACTCTCGGCAATCTCGCCATCCGCACGCTCGGCTGTCTCATCGCCCTGCCGCTGGCGGGCTACGGTGCGGAACTCATCCAGATGCTGCCCTTTGGCCCGGCCAAGCTGCCGGTCGATGCGCATCTTGCCTTCAACCTTCTGCTGGCAGCAGTTGCCTGGCCATTCTCCAGGCCGCTCGCCGCCCTGATGGCCAGGCTGGTGCCGGATCAGGCCGAGCCTGACAGTGCCCCGAAATATCTGGATGCGCAGGAGCTTTCGACGCCGGTCGTGGCCCTCGCCAGCGCCACCCGCGAAGTGCTCGGCGTCGGCGACCTGATCGAGCGCATGCTGATCCGGGTCTCCGAAGCCTTCGAGCGCAACGACGCATCCAAGCTTGCCGAGATCCCCGCCCTCGAAGAGCGCGTCGACCGACTGCAGCAGGCGGTGAAGGTCTATCTCTCCAGACTTGGCCGCGAGGGTCTCAGCGACGAGAACGCCCGCCGCTCGATCGTCGTCATCGACTATGCGATCAACCTTGAACATATGGGCGACATCATCGAGAAGGGCCTGTTGGAGCAGGTGACGAAGAAGATTTCGCTTGGCCTGAAATTCTCCGAGGATGGTCATCAGGAACTGCGCAAGCTGTTCGATCTGACGATCGACAATCTGCGCGTCGCCCAGACGATCTTCGTCACCCGCGATTTCAATCTCGCGCGTCAGATGATGGAGGTGAAGGTCGAGGTGCGCCGGATGGAAAAACAATCTGCCGAGCGCCACCTCGAACGTCTGCGCGATGGCCGTGCCGACAGCCTGCAGACGAGTTCGCTGCATCTCGACATGCTGCGCGACCTGAAGCGCATCAACGCCCACATCGTCTCCGTCGCGCATCCAATCATGGATGAAAGCGGCCTCTTGATCGAAAGCCGCGTACGCACCACTGCGAAGTGACGATCAGTCGGCCGAAGGCAGGCGACGCATGGTGAATTCGATCTGGTCGCCGTCGAGCTGGCGCCAGCTTTCCACCTCGGTCCAGTAGGCGGCTTTCGGATATTCGTCGAACCATTCGCGCGCCTTGGCCCGCGCGTCCATGAGGCCGAGGCAATATGTCTCACGCACGAAATGGTCCTTCTTGCGCAGAGGATTTTCCGCCCGATGTCTCGCTATCCTGCGCTTCAGCCCATCGAAGGATGGAGGTCCTGGAACTTTTTTCATCTAACCTACCTCTTGGGAAAAGGTAGTATCGAAATACTTGATTTGCGAGTCGAATCTTGGAAGCGCCCAACCGTGCTTGGCTACGCTTGGCGAGATGCTGCGCCAACTGCTAATCATGGCGCGCAATCAAGAATGAGCGAGTCGCTTCCACAGCGGATGTGACCGCCGGAGGCGCAAATGGAAAGACCGGAACTGCCGATCGGCTTGCCTGACGATATCGAAGAGAAGAAGGCTGCCGCCCGCAATTGGTTCGAGGGATTGCGCGATACGATCTGCGCCTCCTTCGAAGCCATCGAAGACGAATTGGAAGGGCCGCTCTCCGACCAGGAACCCGGCCGCTTCGTCGCCAAGGACTGGTCACGCGAAAACGGCGCCGGCGGCGGTGGCAGGATGTCGATGATGGAAGGCCGCGTCTTCGAAAAGGTCGGCGTCCACACCTCCACCGTTCACGGCGAATTCTCCCCGGATTTCCGGACGCAGATACCAGGTGCCAAGGATGATCCGCGTTTCTGGGCCTCGGGCATCTCGCTGATCGCCCACCCCGTGAACCCCAACGTTCCCGCCGTGCATATGAACACCCGCATGGTGGTCACATCAAGCCGCTGGTTCGGCGGCGGCGCCGACCTGACGCCGGTGCTGTCGCGCCGCCGGACCCAGGAGGACGAGGACAGCCAGCTCTTCCACAAGGCGATGGAGATCGCCTGCCGCAATCACGCCGTCGCCGATTACGATGCCTACAAGGCCTGGTGCGACGAATATTTCTTCCTGAAGCACCGCAATGAGGCCCGCGGCATCGGCGGCATCTTCTACGACTGGCTGCATTCGAGCGAGGAAGCCGGCGGCTGGAACGCCGATTTCGCCTTCACGCGCGATGTCGGCCGGGCCTTCGCCATGGTCTATCCGAAGATCGTTCGCTCCAACTTCAACAAGTTGTGGACAGAGGCCGATCGCGACGAACAATTGATCCGCCGGGGCCGCTACGTCGAATTCAATCTGCTGTATGATCGCGGCACGATCTTCGGCTTGAAGACCGGCGGCAATGTGGAATCCATTCTCTCCTCGCTGCCCCCCGTCGTCCGTTGGCCGTGAGACTGTGATATCTCATCGATAAATTCGAGTTGATAGACCTTCACGAAAATTCAGCGCGTCCTAACTTTATATGTATGTGCGTAACAATCGGAGGAGGATTGTCATGACGATACAAAGTGGCTCGCCTACGTCCACGGATGTCCAGGAAACATCCCGCACGATCGACACATCCGAGTTTTTGACGCGCATCGCGGAGAAACTGCGGGCCAAGAGCGGCTCGGATTTGCCGCTGTCCTGCTTCATCGAGCAGGTCAAGCTGCAACTGGCCGGCGGGAAATCACCGGAACAGCTGCAGAACGAAGCCGCGGCCGCCAACAGCAACATGCCCGGCCAGCTTTCGGATACCTACAAAGCCTGGGCGATGCCCGACTGAAAGACCTTCTCCGGTCGTCATCTTATGCCGGCCGGAACCATCTCCTCCTCCGCACATTCATCAATCGCGTGAAAGCGCGATGGCCGTTGCGTTTCAGACAGAGGAGAAAACCATGCGACTTTTCGAATGCGGCACGCTCGTTCCCGGCTGCGCTTGGCACACCCGGGCGGATAATGACGCAGAAGTGGTTCGCCGCGCCGTCGAGCACCTGAAGACGGCCCACGGCGAAACGACCATACGCGAAAACATGGTTGATAACATCAAGGCCCGCATCCGCGACGAAGCGACCGCCGCCTGATAGCTGGGCGAGTATCGATACCAACGACCAAAGCCGCCGCATCCGACGGATGCGACGCCGCTTTGCCTATTGCACGCGTTCCTGCAGCCGGACGAGCAGTTCCGCCCGGTCGGAGGCGAAATTTTCCTCCACCCACTGGTTTTCCAGGCCGGCAAGCAATTCGCCGACGCGCGGGCCGGACGCCACTCCCGCCGAAATCACGTCGCCGCCGTTCAGCGGAAACTGCGGCTTCTTCCAATGCATTGCCTTGTCCAGCAGCTTGATGAGCCGCGCCGACCGCGCCATTTCGTCGAAATCGCCTTCAGCCTTGCCGCGTGCCACCGCAAGCGCCAGCTTCAGCCGCGTCGTGATGCCGTCGGCGCCGTTGCGGTAAAGCAGCCTTTCGAAGGCGGCCGGCGACATCTCGTCATTGACGGGCGCTGCCATTGCCCAGGCCTTGAGAGTGGCCGCTTCCGCATTCGAGAGCTTGAGCCGGGCCGCAAGCGCCTCCACGCGCGCCGCGTCAGGCGGCACGATCGCCGCAAGGCGCAGCAACGGATCGGGCGTCCAGCCGAGCGCCTTTTCGGTGGTGATCAGCGATGGGATCGCATCGATGCCCCATCGTTCCGATTCCGGCAGGATTTCCGTCAACACGGCCACCTGCCGCATCCAGAGCAGCGCCCGGCCAGGATCGGCAGCACCGAGCAGCTTTCGCAATTCCGACCAGACGCGTTCTGCCGAAAGCATCTTCAGTTTTGAACGCGCTGCGGAACAGGCCTTCAGCCCCTCGGCGTCCGGCCGTCCTGACCCGTAATAGGCAAAGAAGCGGAAAAAACGCAGGATGCGCAGATGATCTTCGGCAATACGCCTTGCGGCATCGCCGATGAAGCGGATGTTGCGCGTCTTAATGTCGGCAAGTCCGCCGACGAGATCCACCACCTCGCCGTCGGCATCGGCGTAAAGTGCGTTGATCGTCAGATCCCGCCGTTCGGCATCTGCCTTCCAGTCGGTGCTGAAAGCAACCTTGGCATGGCGTCCGTCGGTCTCGATGTCGGTGCGAAGCGTCGTCACCTCGAAGGGTTTGCCGTCGATCACGAGCGTCACTGTGCCGTGCTGCAGGCCGGTTGGTACCGCCTTGATGCCCGCCGCCGCTGCCCGCTCGATCACCGCCTCCGGTCTGAGCGTCGTGGCGATGTCGACATCGCTGACCGGCAGGTCCATCAGGCTGTTGCGCACCGCGCCGCCGACCACCCGTCCTTCCCCGCCATCGGCGTTGAGAAGTGCGAAGATCCGGCCGAGTGCCGGGTCGCGGAACCATGCTTGGTCGGCAAGGCCGGTCATGCATAAAGCCTTTCGTAAAGCGTGCGGACGATGCCGGCGGTGATGCCCCAGATCATTCTGGTTTCATAGGGCACGCGGTAGAAATGCCGGTCGATCCCGTCGATGACACGCCTGTCGCGGGTGTGATTGGCAGGATCCATCAGGAAGGAAAGCGGCACCTCGAACACGTCGTCCACCTCGGTCGGGTTCAGCGTCAGCGCGAAGCCCGGCGTGACGACGCCGAGCACAGGCGTGATGCGGAAGCCCGTCGAGGCAAGATAATTCGGCAAGCGACCGACGGTTTCGACGAAGGAACCGGCCAGGCCGATCTCCTCTTCCGTCTCGCGGATCGCCGCCATTTCGGGCGAGACATCGGCAGGATCGATCGAACCGCCGGGAAAGGCGATCTGCCCGGAATGTTTGCGCAGCGTCGCCGTGCGCTTGGTGAAGATCACCTGCGCCTCCTCGCCGTCGTCGACGACGGGCACCAGCACGGCGGCGTCGCGCAGCTTGAAGGTTTCGACCTCGGCGACGATATCGGGGTTGAGGATATGGTCCCCGTGATCGCGCCAGGCATGATCGACCGGCCCGCCATTCTGGTTGAGCGCACGGCGACGGAATTCGGCTGCTGAGAACAGCGGATAACGTTGGGTAATTGCATCATTCATCGGGAAAGCGCATCCAGTTCGTCGGCCGGCATGACCGGGAAGACCTCGCCCGCGGAGCGGATCGCAAACATCGCGCGCCCTCCCACGTCGAAAGTCTCGCCGAGCGCGACCAGTTCATACATCACCGCACGCGACACCAGCGCCTCCAGCCGCCCGCGCACATGCAGATAGGGTTTCAGTTCGGCGTTGCCGTCCGCAATGGCAAAACGCAGCCGATGGTCTCCTCCCGCCTCCACGACATCGCCGACATTGGTACGGAAGGTCAGCACCTGCTGACCCTCTCGGTCCGTCACGCTCATCTCCACGGCGGTGAAGGGCGCGTCGACGACCCTTATCCCGACCTTTTCCACAGGAGTTACGAGATAGGTCTTCTTATCATCGTCCTTCCTCAAAACCGTCGAAAACAGCCGCACCAGCGCCGGCCGGCCGATCGGCGTGCCCATGTAGAACCAGGTGCCGTCGGCCCTGATTTCCATGTCGATATCGCCGCAAAAAGGCGGATTCCACCGCTCGACCGGCGGTAAGCCGCGTTTTTCTCCGCCACTTTCGTCAGATGCACGCGAAATCAGTGCGGCAAGTCCCGCCGCATCCGCCTGTCCGCTGATTTCCTCGGCTGCCATTCTTCCGTCCCGGTTTGTCCTTAACGAAGTGAAGTCACGAGATAGTCATTCGCAACGAACTTGTCAGCCCGTCTCATCTCCATAACTCTATCGGGTATGAGGCACATGTATAAGTCCGCCGATTCGCTGCCGAATGATTTCAGCCGTTGGAGATGCCCGTGGGTATGATGAAGACCGAATCCAGCCTCGATGAAAAGGCGATCGTCGCCGCCGCCGAAAAGGCGCTCTCCGATATCGCCGCCATCCGCGCGGAAGTCTCGAAGGTGATCTTCGGTCAGGAAAGCGTCGTCGAAAACACCATCCTCGCCGTGCTCTCCGGTGGCCATGCCCTGCTTGTCGGCGTTCCCGGTCTTGCCAAGACCAGGCTGGTGACGACACTCGGCGAGGTGCTCGGCCTTGCCGCCAACCGCATCCAGTTCACGCCGGATCTGATGCCCTCGGATATTCTCGGCTCCGAGGTGATGGACCAGGACGACAGTGGACGCCGCTCCTTCCGTTTCGTCAAGGGCCCGGTCTTCGCCCAGCTTCTGATGGCCGACGAGATCAACCGCGCTTCGCCGCGTACCCAGTCTGCTCTTCTGCAATCCATGCAGGAATATCACATCACGATCGCCGGCCAGCGCTATGACCTGCCGGCGCCCTTCCATGTGCTCGCCACCCAGAACCCGCTCGAGCAGGAAGGCACCTATCCCCTGCCCGAAGCCCAGCTCGACCGCTTCCTGCTGCAGGTCGACGTCAACTATCCCGAACTTGCCGCTGAGCGGCAGATCCTGCTCGAAACGACGGGCCTGGGCGAAACCCGGCCGGAAGCCATCATCGATGCGCAGCGGCTGATCGAGATCCAGACCCTGGTGCGCCAGATGCCGGTGAGCGACACGGTTGTCGACGCTATCCTGGCGCTGGTGCGTTCGGCCCGTCCCGGACAGGGCAATGCCTCGACCGACAAGAACGTCGCCTGGGGCCCGGGCCCGCGCGCCGGCCAGGCAATGATGCTCTGCGCGCGTGCCCGCGCCCTTTACGAAGGCCGTCTCGCACCGTCTCTGGACGATATTTTCGCGCTCGCCGAACCCATTCTCCAGCACCGCATGGCGCTGACTTTCGCCGCCCGCGCCGAAGGCATGTCGGTGCGCGACGTCATCGCCGGACTGGTCAAGCAGGCAAAGGGATAAGGAAGCCGGACGCGTGGCATCTATCGGACAGATCGTCAATCCGACACCCGGCAGCGATGCCCTTTCCCGCGCCAGGCAGCGGGCCGCCCTGGTGCCGGACTGCCTGGTGGAAGCCAAGCGCATCGCCAACACGGTGATCGCCGGCTGGCATGGCCGCCGCAAGCGCGGCATCGGCGAGAATTTCTGGCAGTTCCGTCCCTATTCCGAGGGCGAGAGCCTGTCGCGCATCGACTGGCGCCGCTCCGCCCGTGACGACCACACCTATGTACGCGAACGCGAATGGGAGGCGGCGCACACGATCTGGCTCTGGTGCGACATGTCGCCCTCGATGATGTACAAGTCGAGCTACGGCAATGTCTCCAAGGAAAGCCGCGCGCTGGTCATCCTGCTGGCGCTTGCCGAAATCCTCGCCCGCTCCGGCGAGCGCATCGGCTGCCCCGGCATCATGGAACCCGCCTCCGCCCGCAACGCTGCCGAACGCCTCGCATCCGCGCTCATGCACACGCCGCTGACCGGCGGTCTGCCGGAAACGGCGATGATCCGCGGTTGGAGCGATCTCGTCCTCATCGGCGACTTCCTCGACGATGCGCCGGCAATCATGGAACGGCTCGGGCCGCTGGCCCGCCGCGGCCTGCGCGGCCACGTGGTCGAGATATCCGATCCCGCCGAAGAGATATTCCCCTATAGCGGCCGCACCGAATTCACCGATCCGGAGAGCGGCGCCAAGCTCATTTCCGGCCGCGCCGAACACATTCGCGAGGCCTATCGCAACGCCTACCTCGCCCGCAGGGACAGCCTCGGCCAGTCGCTGCGCCATCTCGGCTGGACCTTCGCAAGCCACCGCACCGATCATCTTGCTTCCGAGGCGCTGGTCGCGGTGCACATGTATCTGTCCGGCATGCCGGCCAAGGCGACTCATGGAGGGCAGCTATGAACGCCCTTCCCTTCGCTTTCGCCTATCCCGCCATTCTCGGCGCGCTCGTCGCCCTGCCCGTCATCTGGTGGCTGCTGCGGCTGACACCGCCACGCCCGAAGACCGAGGTCTTCCCGCCGCTGAAGATCCTCGCTTCCGTGCTGAAGCGCGAGGAGACGCCGGCACAGAGCCCGTGGTGGTTGACGCTGCTGCGCATGCTGCTCGCCGCCGCCATCATCCTTGCGATCGCCGATCCAGTTTTCAATCCGCGCACCAGTTCGCTCGCATCGGGTGGCCCGCTCGTCCTCTTCGTCGACAACAGCTGGGCGGCGGCACCCGACTGGGAGCGCCGCATCCAGACCGCCGACGCGTTGATAGACGACGCCGAATCCGCCGGCACGCCGGTGTCGATCACCTTTACCGCCGATCCGACCAACGACGCCGTGCCCGGCACCGCCGCCGCCGCCCGAGACAAGCTGCGCGCCGCCGAGCCGCGACCGCTGGTGCCAGACCGCGAACGCGCCTTCCAGGCACTGCGCGGCGCGCTGAACGGCATCAAGCCCGGCACCCTCGCCTTCCTGACCGACGGCGCCGCTGCCAAGGCCGACGACGCCACGGTGCGCAGACTCGCCGAACTCCAGCCCATCGATCTCCGTCTGATCGAGGGCGATGCCGCAAGGACGGTCGCGATCACCGCCGCCAACAATGCGGCTGATGCCATGACCGTCAAGGTCACGCGGCTCAACAGTTCGCAGGCCGCATCGGTGGCGCTGAACGCCGTCGATACCCAGGGCCGCTCGATTGCCAACGGCAGGGTAGATTTCCATCCCGGCCAGAGCGTCGCGACGAGTTCGATCACCGCCCCCTTCGAGATGCGCAACGATTTCGCGCGCGTCAGCGTCGACAACGGCGCCACGGCTGGCGCCGTCCACCTTCTCGACGACGCATTCAAGCGCCGCCGCGTCGTATTGCTGTCGGGTGAAGGAGGCGATGAGTTCCAACCGCTCCTCTCGCCGCTCTATTATATCCAGCGGGCACTGCAGCCCTATGCGGATCTGATCCAGCCCGCCGATTCCGATCTTTCGGTCGCGATACCAAAACTTCTCGCCAGCAATCCCTCCATCATCATCATGGCCGATATCGGCCGGCTGCCTGAGGAAACCTACGAGCCTCTGACGCGGTGGATATCGAATGGCGGCATGCTGCTGCGTTTCGCCGGCCCGCGCATGGCGGCTGCCCCCGCCGACGATCCATTGATTCCCGTCATCCTGCGCCAGGGGGAACGGGCGCTTGGCGGCACATTGTCCTGGAGCGAGCCGCAGTCGCTTGCCGAATTTCCGAATTTTGGGCCTTTCGCCGGCATAGCCCGCCCCGCCGATGTCGTCGTCAAGCGACAGGTGCTTGCCGAACCGACGCCCGATCTTGCCGAACGCACCTGGGCAAGCCTGGCTGACGGCACGCCGCTCGTCACGATGAAGCAGATCGCGTCCGGCCAGATCGTCCTGTTTCATGTCACCGCCGAGGCCACCTGGTCCGATCTGCCGATCTCAGGTACCTTCGTCGACATGCTGCGTCACCTCCTGCAGATATCGCGATCGGGCGGCGTGACGTCGGAGGCGCGCGGCAATGCGCGTGTCTCCGAAACCCTGCCGCCATTCCGCATGCTCACGGCCAAGGGCACGCTCGTCTCCGAGACGGGCTCGGCGCGGCCGCTCATTCCGCAGGCCGGAGCCGAACCGACCGCGAATTTCGACAATCCGCCCGGGCTCTATGGCTCGGAGGATGGTTTCACCTCCCTGAACGTGCTGCCCGAGAACGCCGAACTGACGCCGCTCGACACAACCGGGACCAATGCCGTGCGCGAAGGCCTGATCGGCGGCGAAAGCTGGTCGGCAAAACCCGCACTCTTTTTCGCAGCCTTTCTGCTGCTCTTGGCCGATAGCCTGATCGTCCTCTTCATGAATGGCGCATTCTCGCGATTGCGCCCGGCTGTCCGCACCGCCGCGATGATCGCGGTCGCCGTCAGCGCCGGCTTTCTCGTGCAACCCGGCACACTTCACGCCGACGATTCCCAGCCCGGCGACGACCTCATCCTGCAGAGGCTCGATAACACCCATCTCGCCTACGTCGTCACCGGCGAACAGGAGGTGGACAATATTTCCGAGCGCGGTCTCGAGGGCCTGACTCAATTCCTGACGTTTCGCACGACGCTGGAGCCGGCGCCACCGGTGGGCATCGACCTCACCAAAGACGAGCTCTCCTTTTATCCGATCATTTACTGGCCGGTTTCGGCAACGGCGCCGATGCCATCGTCGGCGGCGATCAGCCGTATTGACGCCTATATGCGCAATGGCGGCACCGTGCTTTTCGATACGCGCGACCAGATCAGCGCATTGGACAATGGCGGCAATGTCAGCGCCAACGGCGAGAGGCTACAGGCAATCCTCGCCAATCTCGACATTCCGCCGCTGGAGCCGGTGCCATCGGACCACGTGCTGACGAAATCCTTCTATCTCCTCTCGAGCTTTCCCGGCCGTTATACCGGCAGCCCCCTCTGGATCGAGGCGCGGCAGGGCGGCCAGGAGCCGAGCGAAAAATCGGCGGCGACGGCCGACGGCGTTTCGCCGATCCTGATCACCGGCAATGATTTTGCCGGCGCCTGGGCGATCGACGACAACGGCGTACCGATACTGCCGACCGTGCCGTCCGATGAAACGCAGCGCGAGTATGCCTACCGTTCCGGCGTCAACATCATGATGTACATGCTGACCGGCAACTACAAGACCGACCAGGTCCATGTTCCCGACCTTCTCGAACGGTTAGGACAATGAGATGACCTTCGATTTTTCGCCCTTCCTGCCCTGGTCGGTTCTGGCCGCACTGGCCGTCGTCAGCGCTGTTATCGCCGCCTTCGCGATCTGGCGCGGCATTCGCGGCGCCTGGATCAGAACGCTGGCGGCACTCGCCATGCTGACTGCGCTTGCCAATCCCGTGCTGCTGCAGGAGGACCGCGATCAGCTGTCGACGATCGTGCCTGTTCTCGTCGATCGCAGCCAGAGCCAGCAGACGACCGATCGCGTCAAGATGACCGACGACGCGCTTGCGGCGCTGAAGGGACAGCTCGCTCGCTTCCCGCAGATAGAGCCGCGCTTCGTCGATGTCGAAGGCGACGTCAATTCCGACGTGCCGTCCACGCGCCTGTTCGACGCCCTGTCGGCCAATATCGCCGACGTTCCGCCCGCCCGCATCGGCGGCGCCATCATGCTGACCGACGGGGAGGTTCATGATGTTCCGGCCGCCAATCAGGCGCTCGGTTTCGACGCCCCGATCCATGGCCTGGTCACCGGCAAGGCCAACGAATTCGATCGCCGCATCGAAGTCATCAAGGGCCCGCGCTTCGGCATCGTCAACGAAGAGCAGCAGGTGATCCTGCGCGTCTTCGACGACGGCCCGAGCCCCGGCGGCACAGCCGATGTCACCGTGAAGCTGAATGGTGACGAGATCGCCACCCTGCAGGCGACCCCCGGGCAGGATACGCCCTTCTCCTTCAAGGTGCCGGGTGGCGGCAGCAACGTGCTCGAATTCTCGGTCGCAGCCCTTCCCGGCGAAGTCACCACCGCCAACAACCGCGCCGTCCATGTCATCGACGGCATCCGCCAGAATCTCCGCGTCCTGCTTGTCTCCGGCGAACCGCATGCCGGCGAGCGCGCCTGGCGCAACCTGCTGAAATCGGACGCGTCGGTCGATCTCGTCCACTTCACCATCCTGCGTCCGCCGGAAAAACAGGACGGCACGCCGATCAACGAGTTGTCGCTGATCGCCTTCCCGACGCGTGAGCTCTTCGTCGACAAGATCAAGGATTTCGACCTGATCATCTTCGACCGCTACCAGCACCGCGGCGTGCTGCCGCTGCTCTATTACGATTACATCGCGCAATATGTCGACAATGGCGGCGCGCTGCTGATCGCCGCCGGTCCCGAGCACGCCGGCCCCGATTCCATTGCACTGACGCCACTTTCCTCGGTCCTGCCGGCAACGCCAACCGGCCAGATGATCGAGAAGGCCTTCTATCCCCGCCTCTCCGAGGAAGGCCGCAAACATCCCGTCACGCGCGGCCTTGATGGTTCGGGCGAGGATCCGCCGCATTGGGGCCGCTGGTTCCGCAGCGTCGATGTCGACCGGCCGCAGGGCGAAACGATCATGCTCGGCGCCGACAACCATCCGCTGCTGGTGCTGAACCGCGCCGGCCAGGGCCGCGTCGCCATGCTGCTTTCCGATCAGGGCTGGCTCTGGGCGCGCGGCTTTGAAGGCGGCGGTCCGAACGTTTCGCTCTATCGCCGGATCGCCCATTGGCTGATGAAGGAGCCGGCGCTCGAGGAAGAAGCGCTGACGGCGCGCGCCTCCGGCCGGACCCTTGAAGTCACGCGCCAGACGATCGGCGACAATCCCGGCAACGCCACCGTGCGTTATCCCTCCGGCAAGACCGAAACCCTGCCGCTCACCCAGTCCGAACCGGGCCTCTACAAGGCCGAGAAGAGGATGGACGAGATCGGCCTTTTCGAAATCCGCAACGGCAAGCTGTCGACGCTTGTTCATATCGGCGCCGTCGACGCACCGGAATTCAAGGCGATGATCTCGACGACCGATGTGCTGCAGCCGGTCGCCGACAGAAGCAAGGGTCTCGTCACCCGGGTCGCCAATGCAAATGGCGCGATCTCCGTCCCGCCGATCCTGCCGGTGCGCGGCCAGGTCCGCGTCGCCGACAATGATCGCATGATGATCCGCATGACCAGCGAGACGGTCTTGAAGGGCATCAACACGCTGCCGCTCTTTGCCGGGTTCGCCGGCGTCGGCATCCTGCTGCTCGCCTTCGGCGCCATGTGGTGGCGCGAAGGACGGTAATCTCATGCCGGAATTCGAGCTGACCGCCTCACCCTCGCCGGAGGAACTCGCGGCGATCACCGATGCGCTCTCGGCCTTCAACACCGGCGATGTCGGCCCCTCGGATCGCCGGCCGCTCGCCGTCCTCATCCGCGACACCGACGGCAAGGTGACCGGCGGTCTTTCCGGCTTTACCGCCTGGGGCTGGCTCTTCACCCAGATGCTCTATATCCCCGACACGCTGCGCGGCACCGGTCTCGCCGGCGAGATCCTCGCAAAAGCGGAAGACGAGGCAAGAATCCGGGGATGCCGCGGCGCCTGGATCGACACTTTCAGCCCGCTGGCGCTGCGAGCCTATCTGCGTCAGGGTTATGAGGTTTTCGGGGAGCTTCAGGATTTCCCGGAAGGCCGCACGCGCAGCTTCCTCCGCAAAAACCTCTGATCATCCGTGCCAGGCGATGATGCCCTTCAGCCGTTCGTGCACGCCCTCGGCGATCGGAACGACGAGCACGCGGCCGGGATCGACGGGGCCCGGGAAGGACAGCGCGTTGTAGGCAACCTTCTCGAAGCCGAGCGGGCCGTAATAGGGCGGATCGCCGACGAGGATGACGGCTTCCGAGCCCTTGCGTCTAGCCGCCTCCACCGCGATCCGTACCAGCTCCCGGCCGATACCCTGATTCTTATGGGAGGGGCGGACGGCGAGCGGGCCGAGCAGATGCCCCTTCACGGAGCCTGCCAGCACCGGCGTCATGCGCACGGAGGCGATCGTCTCACCGTCGTCGGCGCAGATGAAGGAGAGCGACAGATCGTGCGGCCCCTGCTCGCGGATGCGCGCGGCGGCACGCGTGAAACGGCCAGGACCAAAGGCCTCTTCGTTGATGTGTTCGATGGCGGCGTCGTGGGACGCGTCTTCGGTGAGGTAGACGAGATCGTGCTTGTACATGATGACAGAAACCGGATGGACAGATTGATGGGTCTCGAACACGCCTTGGGCGTTCGGGAACATCAGCGTCGTCGCGGGTTTCTGGAAATGAACATCAAGCAGGGGTCCGAAAATCGTGAAAAGGCCGATAGCAGGAAAAATTTCCGTCGTCCAACGCAAAATGCACGACGTGACGCTCTGTTCAATCTTTGCCGCCTGTAAAGCCCTGCCATCTGCGATATCTTCCGTTCCAACACGCAATCAAAGGGATGAACACCATGGGAATGCTGGTGGATGGCGTCTGGCATGACGTCTGGTACGACACGAAGGAGAGCAAGGGCCATTTCAAGCGGCAGCCCTCGCAGTTCCGCAACTGGGTGACGTCGGACGGTGAAGCCGGCCCTTCCGGCGTCGGCGCCTTCAAGGCCGAGGCCGGGCGTTACCACCTCTATGTCTCGCTTGCCTGCCCCTGGGCGCATCGCACGCTGATCTTCCGCAAGCTGAAGAAGCTCGAAGGGCTGATCTCGGTCTCCGTCGTCGATCCGCTGATGGCGGAGAATGGCTGGGAGTTCAAGGTCGGCGACGGCGCCACCGGCGACCAGCTCTTCGGTGCGTCCGCGCTCTGGCAGATCTATGTCAGGGCCGATCCGCACTATTCCGGCCGCGTCACCGTTCCCGTGCTCTGGGACAAGAAAACCGGCACGATCGTCAGCAACGAATCCGCCGAGATCATCCGGATGTTCAATAGCGCTTTCGACGGCTTGACCGGCTCGAAGGCCGATTTCTATCCCGAGGATATCCGTGCCGAAATCGATGCGCTGAATACTACCGTCTACGACACCGTCAACAACGGCGTCTACAAGGCGGGTTTTGCCACCACCCAGGCGGCCTATGAGGAAAACGTCGGCAAGCTGTTCGAAACGCTCGACATGCTCGACGAACGCTTGGGCAAGGGCCGCTACCTCTTCGGCAACAGATTGACCGAGGCCGACTGGCGCCTGTTCACCACGCTGGTGCGCTTCGACCCCGTCTATGTCGGCCATTTCAAGTGCAACATCCGCCGCATCGCCGATTACCGCAACCTACCCGGTTATCTCAGGGACCTCTACCAGACGGCGGGCGTTGCCGAGACGGTGAACCTCCACCACATCAAGCAGCATTATTACCGCAGCCACAAGACGATCAATCCGACCGGCATCGTCCCCGTCGGCCCGGCGCTCGATCTCGACAGCCCGCATGGCCGCGCCAGGCTAAATGCCGCCTGATACTTCTTACCAGCGGTGATCGGGCTCCTGCTCGCCGCGAAGCTCGGCGAGGCGGCGATGCGTCGCCTCGGTCGTACCCTCGGGCAGGCTGTCGAGGAAAAAGAACCCGCTGTCGGAGATTTCCCAGTCCGGCGGACGGGGCGCTGTCTGCTCGACGGTCGCCCTGTAGAACACGACATGGTCGCGCCGGGTCGTCGTGGTATTGAAGTAGACTTGGACCAGCTCCGGCTTGCCGATGATCCTGAGGTTGCCTTCCTCGCGCAGCTCCTTGACCAGCGCTTCTTCTACCGTCTCGTTGCGCTCCAGTCCGCCGCCCGGCATATGCCAGCCACCGATATAACTGTGGCGCACGAGGAAAATCCGGCCGTCCGCATCGAAGCAGGCGGCCCTGACGCCCATCGTCATGCCGCGGGCGAAGGAGAAATAAACATGCAGCAGGCGCAAGGCCAGCCTGATATGAGGGGGGCGCTTCTCTTTATCCACCATGGTTCCGTTTCGGCTATTCATCGCGCCGGATGTGTTTGATTTGTCAATAAGCTGGTCTATGTCTCGTAGCATGTTCAAGCTCGCGCATATTTCCGACGTCCACCTCGGACCGCTGCCCCGCCTTTCCATTCAGGAGCTGTTTTCAAAACGCATAACCGGCTTTGTGAACTGGCATCGAAACCGACGCAAGCACCTTTTCGGCAGCACGCTGGATCTGCTGCTCGAGGATATCCGCGCCCGCCAGGCCGATCACCTGGCCGTCACCGGCGACCTCGTCAATCTGGCGAGCGGCATCGAGATCCGCGCCGCCGCCGCCTGGCTGCGCACGCTCGGCGATCCCGCCGACACCTCGGTCGTTCCCGGCAACCACGACGCCTATGTGCCCGGCGCCTATGAGAAGTCAATGCGCGCCTGGTACGATTATGTCCGCGGCGATCTCGCCCCGCCGCAATGGCAGGAGGATCGCCACGTCTTCCCCTATCTGCGCATCCGCGACAAAGTCGCGATCGTCGGTTGCTCGACGGCGGTCGCCACCCCTCCCTTTGCCGCTTCCGGCTTTTTCGGCGCGCGCCAGGCCCGCGACACCGTCAACATGTTGCGCGCGGCCGGCGAAGCCGGTCTCTTTCGCGTCGTCATGATCCACCATCCGCCGATCCGCGGCGCCACGGCCTTCTACAAACGCATGATCGGCATCCGCCGCTTCGCCGCCGTAATTTCGACGGGCGGCGCCGAACTCGTGCTGCACGGCCATACGCACCTGAACACGCTGCACTGGCTGCGCGGCCAGGTGCAGCCGGTGCCTGTCGTCGGCATCGCGTCGGCGTCGCAGGGACCCGGCAGCATCAAGCCGCCTGCCGCCTATAACCTCTTCTCCATCGAGGGCTCTCCAGGCGCCTGGGAACTCCGCGGCGAGCGTTTCAGCCTCAACAGGGCCGGCGACGCGGTGATACCGGAAAGCGCCGATATTTTCGCGCGTTAGCGCCAGTTCCAGACTCTGTTTGTGCAGCACTTGAATCGATCTGCGAAGAGATCAGGCCATCGTCGCGACATTTGCCGTGGAGGTTGCTTACCCTCTTGGTATTTTTAATGGTAAGCGTACAATTCCAGCAACAGCATCGCCTGAGAACGGAGCCCGCCCATGACTTCTCCTTTCCGTCGCCTGTCCAGATTTTCGCTCGCCGCCGGCTTTGCCTTCGGCATCGCCACGGCCGCTTTCGCGGTCGGCGACAGCAACGATGACACCAATCCGCCGCCGAAGACGCAGACGACCAAGACCTGCACCGGCGGCAAGGTCTGGGACAAGGCCAAGAAGGAATGCGTCAATCCGAAGAAGAGCAGCTTCAACGACGACGATCTCTATAAGTTCGCCCGCGAATTTGCCTATGCCGGCCAATATGACAACGCCATCACCGTGCTCAATCTGGCCCGCAACCAGAACGACCCGCGCATCCTGAACTATCTCGGCTACGCCAACCGCAAGGCCGGCCGGATGGAACTCGGCATGTCCTACTACCGCAAGGCGCTGCAGGCGGATGAGAATTACATCCTCGCCCGCTCCTACATGGGCATGGCGCTGGTCGAACAGGGAGACATTCAGGGCGCCCGCGTTCAGCTTGTCGAAATCCGTGATCGCGGCGGCGAAGGCACCTGGGCCTATCGCGCGCTGCTGCAAAGCTTGAACGGCTACAAGACATATTGACGCAAGCTTTGTGGGCCACAATACGAAAATCCCTTGGGAAAGAGGGATGAAAACGACCGGATGCTTGCGCAGTGCAGGAGACTTGTTTCATAAAGCACATGCATCGCCGGCGTCGATAAGGCCGGCTTCGCGCCCGAGGGTAATCCCTTCGTCCGCGAAACCATTGTGAATGCTTCTTGGATAGACAATGCGTCAACCCGCAACGACCATCGATCTCCGACGTGATCTCGTCGGCCTTCTGCCCCGCCTTCGCCGCTTCGCGATCACGCTCGCGGGTGAGGTTGCCGTGGCCGACGAACTCGTTCAGGCCGTCTGTCAGCGCGCCATCGCCAAGGGTCATCAATGGAGCGGCGAAGGCCGGCTGGAAAGCTGGATCTACACGCTTGCCCGCCAGCAATGGACCGACGACAGCCGCAAGCGCAAGCCGAAGGCTTCCGTCCGCGGCAACGTCACCGATCTTCGTGAGGCCCCACGCGAACGGGCGGCTGCCGTTGATCCCGATGCCATCCATCACATGATCGCCGATATGCCGGATGGCGTTTCCAGCATGTTCCTGCTTGTCGACGTCGAAGGCCACAGCTACCAGCAGGCGGCCGACATTATGGGCATCCCAGTGGCAAGCGTCGTTTCGCAGCTCGCCGCCGCAAGGCTGCACTTTGCCGAGCTTGCCGGCACCCACCCGATCCACAGGTACTGAATTTGCTCGATCTTAGGAAATTGCCGCTCGAAGTCCAGCTTACCGCCCTTCTCGACGGCGAAGTCTCGCCCGAACAAAGGCACGAACTGGAGCAGCGTCTGGCAAGCGACGAGAATGCGCGCCGGCTGCATGAGAAGCTGCGCCACGGTGCCGATTTCGGCCGCCGGCGCCTCGACGATATCCTGAAGGAGCCGGTGCCGCTCGCCCTCGTCCGCTCCATCAAGAGCACGCAGCCGCCGAAGGCGCCGATCGCCCAGCGTGCCACGCGCCCGCAGGTGAAACTGGCGCCGAGCGGCCCGCAGGCGCTGGCCGCCGCTCTGATCCTCTTCGTCGTCGGTTGCGGCATCGGCTATTTCGTCGGCACCAGCCCCGATGCCGACGAAATCGCCACCACGACCGCCGCCACGGCGCCGGCCAATACCAGCGACTGGCTGGGCGACGTCACCGCCTATCAGCGCCTGCTGATCCGCCAGCCCCGTCATCTCGTCGAAGTGCCCGCCTCGCAAGCCGAGGAAATCTCCAGCTGGCTGACGACCGCGATCGGCGTGCCCTTCCGCGTGCCCGATCTCAGCGCCGAAGGCTGGACCTTCCAAGGCGCGCGCGTCATCCTCGGCGACAGCCGCCCTGTCGGGCAGCTCGTCTATTCCAACGCCGATGGCGACGTTATCTCCATCTGCTTCCGCAAAGACGCGCAGCCGCCGGAGACCGACGACTTCAAGGAAACGATCAAGGACGAGATCGGCCTGGTAACCTGGCACAATGCCGGCACCTCCTATGTGCTGGCCGGTCCCTCCGCCGAAGCAACGCTCGGCCAGCTCGCCATGGAGATCGCCACGGCGATCTAGCGCATCGCCCGAAAATCGGAACTGATTTTCGGAAAGCACGATGCGTCGGTTCAAACTGTTAGAGCGTCCTTTGTGCGTCCGAAAGGACGCACGGTGCTTAAGGGGCCAAGTTTTTTGGCATCGCGTCGGGCTCGCTTTCTTGGATTGACGGCGTCAACACCACTTTTCCGACCGCCCTCCGCTCCTCAATGACGCGATGCGCCTCCGCGGCTCCATGCAGTGGAAAGCGACCGCCTTCGACAACCGTCAGCGCGCCCGTCGCCGCAAGATCGAAGAGCGCGCCAAGATCCTTTGGCACAGCTTGGAGCGTCAGCAGCGGCAACAGCGAAAATCCCTTGATCGACTGGTTCTGATCAAGCATGCGCTCGATATCGGCGACCCCAAGCCCGAATCGTCCCATCGCCGCCAGCACCAACTCGCCGCAAGGCGCCAGCGCATCGAGCGTTGCCCTTGAAACCGCGCCGCCGACGGTTTCATAGATGATGTCCGCGCCGAGCCCTCCGCTCAGCCCCTTGACCTCCTCCTGCCAGCGGGGCGCCGTATAGTCGACCGCATGATCGGCGCCGAGAGACAGGGAAAGCGCCCGTTTCTCCTCGCTGCTCGCCGCTGCGATCACCATCTTTGCGCGGTCGCGTCTTGCAAGCTGCAGCAGCAGCGAGCCGACACCGCCGGCTGCCGCATTGACGAGGACGGTTTTGCCATTCACGGGGCTGCGGCGTAGGAGATGCAGCGCCGTCAGTCCCTGCACCATCAGCGCCACAGCCATCGTGAAGGAGACAGCATCCGGCAGCGGCACCACCGCCCCAGCGTCGACCGCGACGAACTCGGCATAACCGCCCGAACCGCGGCCGATCGCAAAGAGAGGAACGGCAACCCGCATGCCGATGAGCGAGCGATCGGCACCGGGCCCCGCCCGCTCGATGATACCCGCGACCTCGACACCGGGAAACATCGGCAGGTCGGGCGATACGGCATAGCGGTCGGCCCGCATCAGTACCTCGAAGAAATTCACGCCGGCCGCATGAACGCGGATGAGAACCTCACCCGGCCCCGGCTCGGGGACCGGCAGTTCCACCACCTCGAGGACTTCGGGCGGACCGAAGCGCGTGAATTGGATCGCTTTCATAACAGATGAACCTCACGTCTGATTTGGCGTGGGGCAGGTTTAGCAATAGGATATGCTGTAAAAATACACACTCTTTCGTGCCATACCCACCAGGAGGTGACCATGGCTGAGCCGATGAAAAGACTCCCCGAGCTGCCGGTCGAGCGCGCGCTGAAAGTGATTTCAGGGCGCTGGAAGCCGGTCATCCTCTACTACGTCTTCTCCGGCCCGAAGCGTCTTTCGGAGCTAAAGCGCATGATGCCGGCCATTAGCCAGAAGGTGCTGATCCAGCAGCTGCGCGAAATGGAGGAACATGGGCTGGTTGCGCGCCGGATCTTTGCCGAAATCCCCGCCCGCGTCGAATACAGCGCGACCGAACTCGGTCTCGGCCTCGAACCGGTGCTGCTGGCGCTCTGCCAATGGGGCCAGCGCCATGCCGAGGCGCGCAACGAAGCCGGCGATATCGCCGACTGCATCGTCAGGCCGCGCCGCACCGATACGATCGCGGCCTGAGTTCCTTTGAGATCAGGCCTTGCCGGCCTTCACCTCGAGCACACGGTTGGCGGCCGAGACGATCGCCTCCAGCGACGCCGCGACGATGTTGGTATTGATGCCGGCGCCGAAGAGCTTGCCGCCGGGATAGGAGGTCTCGACATAGGAGATCGCCGCCGCATTCGAGCCGTGCTGCAGCGAATGCTCGGAATAGTCCTCGACCGACATCTCGATGCCGAGATAATGCGACAGCGCGTTGATGAAGCCGTCGATCGGGCCGTTGCCGCGCCCTTCGATGCGCTTGATCTCGCCATTGTCGGTGATCTCGGCGGCCACGACCCGTTGGCCCTTGCGCTCAGTATCGGGATAGGTGTGGTGGTCGACGAATTTCAGGCGCGCGCTCGGCTGCGTCACGTAGCGCTCGATGAAACGATCGTGAATGCGCTTCGAAGGAAGCTCCTTGCCCTCTACGTCGGTAATGCGCTGAATGTCCTCGCGGAACTCGACCTGCAGGTTGCGCGGCAGGTTCAGCCCGTAATCCTGCTGCAGGATGTAGGCAATGCCGCCCTTGCCGGATTGCGAGTTGATGCGGATGATCGCCTCGTAGGAACGACCGACATCACGCGGATCGATCGGCAGATACGGGACCTCCCATACGGGATGGTTGGCGACCTGTGCTGCCTTCATGCCCTTGTTGATCGCATCCTGATGCGAGCCGGAGAAGGCGGTATAGACCAGTTCGCCGACATAAGGATGGCGCTCGCCGATCGCCATCTGGTTCGAATATTCGAACACTTCCTTGATGCGCTCGATATTCGAGCAGTCGATCCCGGGATCGACGCCCTGGGTGAACATGTTCAGCGCCATGGTCACCATGTCGACATTGCCGGTGCGCTCGCCATTGCCGAACAGCGTGCCTTCGACACGGTCGGCGCCTGCCAGCAATGCCAGTTCGGCAGCGGCAATGCCCGTGCCGCGGTCGTTATGCGGATGCAGCGAAATGATCAGGTTCTCGCGATTGTCGAGATTGCGGCACATCCATTCGATCTGGTCGGCATAGACGTTCGGCGTCGCCATCTCGACGGTGGACGGCAGATTGATGATCAACTTGTTATCGGGCGTCGGTTTGACGACCTCGATGACGCCGTTGCAGATTTCCAGCGCCACCTCGAGTTCGGTGCCGGTGAAGCTCTCTGGCGAATATTCGAAACGGTAGCCGCCGCCGGCCTTGGTGGCCATATCGGTGATCATCTTGGCGGCATCGACGGCGATCTGCTTGATGCCCTGCACATCCTTGGCGAAGACGACGCGGCGCTGCAGCTCGCTGGTCGAGTTATAGAAATGCACGATCGGCCGGTTTGCGCCTTCCAGCGCTTCGAAGGTACGGGTGATGAGTTCCGGGCGGCATTGCACCAGCACCTGCAGGGAGACGTCGGCGGGCACATTGCCCTCCTCCACGCACCAGCGGGCAAAATCGAAGTCGGTCTGCGAAGCCGAGGGGAAGCCGATCTCGACTTCCTTGAAACCCATATCGAGCAGCAGTTGGAACATGCGCGCCTTGCGGTCGTGGCCCATCGGATCGACCAGCGCCTGGTTGCCGTCGCGCAGGTCGACCGAGCACCAGACCGGCGCCTTGGTAATGGTCTTCGTCGGCCATGTGCGGTCGGGAATGTTTACCTGCGGATAGGCCCGGTATTTCACCGCGGCGTCAGGCATGCCTTTTGCGGGGGTGGTCTTGTTCTGGGAGGATTGCGTCTTCGCGTCCATCGTATCGTCTCCTCGTCCCGGCATTTGCCCCGCCTCTTAGCCGATCGTGTCGGGCTTGGCGATAAACAAATGCGGACCTTTGTCGGTCGTTAGGTCAATTTTGAAAGTGAGTCGCGAGGAGCGATGGCCGGGCGGGCTTTCGGCCGCCGGGCGCTCCTCAAAGGACCCGGCAACCGCGCGTAAGGCCGAGGAGAAGAAGCGAGGTCAGGGCGCGCGTATTGTCACGCAGGGCGATGCGGCCGCGTGCAATGCTGTTGGAAATCTTGGCGCCAGTGGTCTTCATGGCCGCGCTTATAACCTCGGGCAGTGGAACTGGCAAGCCCTTGCCCGGCCTTTGGTCGCCGCCCAGCGTTGACGCGGTGCGCGCCTGCGGTCACGGAGATATTCCAAAGCGCCGTGATTCGGCATTTCCACGACCGTGACTAAGCCCGGTCTTTCCAAATCTTCACCAGCCGCGACAGTGCGAGCATCAGCCCGCCTGCGATCAGGCCCCAGAAGGCGCCTGATATGCCGCCGAAGGAAACGCCGGAGGCGGTGACGAGGAAGGTGATCGCCGCCGCCTCGCGCGAATCCGGCGCCTGGAACGCCGACATTGCCGAGGACGAGAAGGCACCGACCAGGGCCAGCCCCGCCACCGCCTCGATCAGGATCGAAGGCGCGAGCGCGACGAAGGCCGTTACCGCGCCGGCGAGCAGCCCGAGGATGACATAACCGATGCCGGCGATCAGCGACGCCCAATAGCGCCGCTTCGGATCGGTATGGGCATCCTGCCCGGCACACATCGCCGCGGTGATTGCCGCCAGATTGACGGCGTGGCCACCGAAGGGCGCCGACAGCAGCGAGAAGAAGCCGGTGACGGCAAAGAGCGGACCGGGCTTGGGATCGTAGTGATTGACCTTCAGGACCGCGATACCCGGGATATTCTGTGAGGCCATGGTGACGATGAAAAGCGGCAGCGCGATCGAGACGAGGCCGGCAAGATTGAACACCGGCCGGACGATCTCCGCCGTCGGCACCAGCGATTGTTCCAGCGAACTGAGCGCACCCTCGGGGATATCGACGCCGAAGGCGAGCACCAGCGCGAAGGCTGCGAGTGCCGCCGGCACCGCCCAGAGCCGCTTGAAGGCGCCGACGGCGATCCAGGCGACCACGATCGGCAGGCCAAACAGCGGATTGAAGCCGATTGCCTTCACCGGCGCGAAGCAGAGGCCGATCAGCACGCCGGCGAGCATCGCATTGGCGAGCGGCGCCGGAATGGCGGCCACCGCCCGACCGAGCGGCTTGAAAAGCCCCGCGACGATGATCAATACAGCACAGATAAGGAATGCTCCGACCGCCGCATTGAAGCCGCCCTCGATAGCCCCGGTGCTTGCCAGCAGTGCGGCGCCCGGCGTCGACCAGGCAATGCTGATCGGCAATCGGGTCACGGCGCTCAGCACGATCGCGCAGATGCCCATGGAAATCGACAACGCCATCAAGCCCGAAGCCGCCTGAGCATCCGTGGCGCCGACCGCCTGCAGCCCGTGCAGCACAACGGCAAAAGAGCTGGCGGAACCGACGAAGGCAGTCAGCAGCCCCATGAAAAGGGCCTGGACGGAAAAATCTTTGAGCATGGCGGACTCGTGGGCTGCAGGAGTGACGCATGGAGCATGATGGCTGCCGCAGGCGCAAGTCCGGAATCAGCGCTTTCCGTTCAACCCTTGCGGATAACCATCTTCATTCAAACCAGCCGGAGATAAAACGCCCTCGCCTGCGATCGGCAGGCAAGGGCGGCTTCTTGGCAGCTTTTGGCTGAGAAAGCTCAGATGTCGGACTGCGACGTCACAACCCGCGAAACGAGGCCATAGTCCTTCGCCTCTTCGGCCGACAGCCAGTAGTCGCGATCCGTATCCTTGGCGATCTTGTCGAGCGGCTGGCCGGTGGCCGCCGCCATGATCCTGTTCAGGCGCTCGTTCATCTTGATGATCTCGCGCGCCTGGATCTCGATGTCGGATGCCATGCCGCGCGTGCCGCCGGAGGGCTGGTGCAGCAGGAAGCGCGTGTTCGGCAGGCACAGGCGCCGCTCTTTCGGAACCGCGACATAGATCAGCGCGCCGGCCGAGGCGACCCAGCCCGTGCCGATCATCCAGACCTTCGGCTTGATGAACTTGATCATGTCATGGATGGAATCGCCGGATTCGACGTGGCCACCGGGCGAATTGACATAGATGCGGATGTCTTCGTCACTGGCTGCGGCAAGCGCCACCAGCTGCGAGCAGACCTTCTGCGCCAATTCCTGATTGATCGGTCCGTAGATGAAGATCGAACGCGACTTGAAAAGATTCGCCTCCGTTTCCTTGCCGAGCGGCAGTTCCTTCGTCTTGTCGTCCTGGTCTTCGTCGTTCATTCGAACCTCTTGGAGATGAATTCGGGTTCCTCGCACATAGTGCGACTCAATGCCTAAAACAATGCGGGAAAAACACAAGGCACCGAAGCGATGCAGATATCCTTAAGAAGCCGCGCGCCGTTCTGCAAGCCTTACTGAATTGTAACGGTGAAAGGCTTTGAAAAGCCAAAATCGGTTCCTACCTCAGCCTCACGCGGCAAACGCCGCCAGCGCATAACCCCGAAATCGGAATCGATTGTCGGAAAGGATTATGCGCAGTTTTAAATTGATAGAGCGTCCTTAGCGCGTCCTATCGGACGCGCGGCGCTCTAGATCATTAGGAGACAGGACATGTCACCGGAAGAACGCCAACTGCTGACCGCCCTCTTCGACCGCGTGCGCACCGCCGCGGCCACACCGCGCGACCGCGAGGCTGAAGCGCTGATCGACCAGGCAACGCGCGAACAGCCATCGGCCACCTATTATCTGGCCCAGGCCGTCATCGTTCAGGAAAAGGGGCTGGAGGCGGCAGCCAATCATATCAAGGAACTCGAAGAGCATATCCGCCAACTGGAAGCCGGCGCCAGTGAACATCGCCAGGCCGAACAGGGCGGTGGTTTCCTGAGTTCGATCTTCGGCAATACGCAAACGCAGCAGCCCGCGCCCGTCCCCTCCAACCCCGGCCCATGGGGCCAGTCCTCCCGCAGCTATGACGAGCCCCGCGGCTACGACCGTGATGTCCGCCAGCCGCCGCAACAGCCGACCGGCCCCTGGAGCCAGCAGGCCTATGCGCCATCGGCCGGCGGCAGCTTCCTGCGCGGCGCGCTCGGCACGGCAGCGGGCGTTGCCGGCGGCATGCTGCTTGCCAATTCGCTGAGCGGCATCTTCGGCAACCACATGTCCTCGCTCGGCTGGGGCTCGCCCTTCGGCGCCAACCCCTTCGGCAATGCCAGTGCGCCGACCGAAGAAACCGTCATCAACAATTATTACGGCAACGACGACACCCGCCAGGCCTCGGACAACGCAGGTGACGACAAGGACGGCAACGTGCAGCAGGCCGACTACGACGATAACGACGATTACAACGACGACTCGTCTGGAGATGACGTCACGGATGCTTGACGTTTAACGGCCAAGGCGCGAGCGGCGGTTGGTTTTATATTGCCGCGCCGTTGCCCGGCCTTTCGCTTAGGTTCAGGGCGTTCGTCGCTGCAATCGATTGAGAGCAATTCCAGAAAAAGTGCCTCGCGGTTTTTCGTCCGGAATTACGTTGAAGAAAAAACATCGATTGCTCGGGCTGCGCCCGACCGCTCCTCACCCACGCCCGCGATAGGTGGCAACACCCTGCTCCGGCAGCCACACGCCTTCCGGCGGCCTGCCCGTCTGCCAGAAGACGTCGATCGGAATGCCTCCGCGCGGATACCAATAGGCGCCTATCCTCAGCCACCGGGGATCGAGCAGCTCGACGATGCGCTTGGCGATGTAGATCGAACAATCCTCGTGGAAAGCGCCGTGATTGCGGAAGGAATGCAGGAAGAGCTTCAGCGATTTCGATTCCACCAGCCATTCGCCCGGAATGTAGTCGATGACGATATGGGCGAAATCCGGCTGCCCGGTCATCGGGCAGAGCGAGGTGAATTCCGGCGCGGTGAAGCGCACGACGTAGTCGGTACCGGCATGGTTGGACGGCACTTTTTCAAGCACCGCCTCCTCCGGCGATTGCGCGGTTTCGGTTTGCTGACCCAGCATCGACAGGCTGGAAACATCGGTACTCGGCATCATGCCTCCTTGACGACTTTGACGCGGATGCCGTGAGCCTTTTCGCCCTCGGGCTCCACGTGAATTGCGATAGTGGCGCCCTCGTGCACTGCCCTGATGGCATCCTCAAGGCGATCGCATATATCATGCGCCTGTCGCACGGACATCCCGCCGGGCACCACCATGTGAAAATCGATGAAGGTGACGGTGCCCGCCCGCCTCGTCTTCAGGTCATGCACGCCGATGGAGCCCGCCGCATGGGTGGCGATCGCCTGTTTGATCGCCTCCTCTTCCTGTGGCTCGACCGCCTGGTCCATCAGCCCGCCGATCGATTGCGAGATCACCTTCCAGCCCTGATACAAGATGTTGACGGCAACGAGGATGGCAAGCACCGGGTCGAAGATCGCATAACCCGTTGCCAGCGCCAGCAGCAGGCCGACGAGCACGCCGATGGAGGTCACCACATCGGACATGATATGCTGACCGTCCGCCATCAGTGCCGCCGAGCGATGCCTGCGCCCGGTGCGGATCAGCAACCGCGCCCAGATCGCGTTGATAACGCCAGCCGCGAAATTGATCGCAAGACCGAGAACAGGTGCGTCCAGCATGCGCGGCTCGGCGAGATAACCGATCGCCTCGGTGACGATCAGCAGGGCAGCGACGACGATCAGCACGCCTTCGGTGACGGCAGACAGATATTCCGCCTTGTGATGGCCGAAGGGATGGTCGTGATCGGCAGGCTTCTGCGCATAGCGGATGACGAAGAAGGCGACGAAGGCGGCAACGACGTTGACCGAGGATTCGAGCCCGTCGGACAGCAGCGCCACCGATCCGGTCACCCACCAAGCCACCATCTTCAGGCCCATGACGCCGAGCGACAGCGGAATCCCCCACATCGCCAGCTTCCGAACCGTAAGATCGCCGTTGTCACTCATATCGTTCCCCTGCGGTTGCGAATGAATTGCAGAATTCAAGCCGTTGAAACGCAAAACCGCCCACGCGAATGTCGCGCAGGCGGTTCAGTTAAGGGTGATATGGGCGATGACGGCGGATTTGTCAAAGGGGAATGACAAGTCGTTCACAGGCGTTGCCGTCTCCGGTCGGAAAGCGGCATACTGAGCGATCCCGCCGATGCTCCCTACAGCGCAGCTTCAAGGTGCCGGGTCGGAAAGCACAGGCTGCGGCCAGCGCAAAAGAGCGGCCTGCCCTGCAGGCGTCAGGGCATAAACGCCTTTTTCCATGCGCTCGAACCATCCGTAGACGTTGTCGCGCAGGATCGGGCCGGCCTTGGGCGTAAGCGCCTTCATATCCCGCGGCCGAACCAGTCCCCGGTCGAGTGCAGCGGCGCAGAGCAACGCCTGCTGGCGATAGGCGGTCATGATCGGCGCCCGCGAACCGCCGCCGACGGCCGGATCGCCGCGGCGGCGCTTATGCTCCTTGACGAGGCGCGAGCGCCGCTTCGGATTGGTGCGCGGCATCGGCGAGACGGAGCTGACGATGACGCTGACCTCGCCGCCATCGGAAACGCCGAGCATGCCGATGCCGAGGCGCCGGCAGAGGTCGCGGTAGCGTCTGTCGGCCTCTCGCCCGCGCCCCTTGGCGGAAACGCGGGCCGCGATCCAGACCTCATCGCTCATCGCCGCCCGGTCGACCGCCTGCAGAAGCAGTTCGAGGTTGAAGGAGAGTTTGAGTTCGCAGACAACCATGACCGGCGGCTCGTCATCGCTCAGGCCGACGAGATCGCATCCGCCGACCTCGCCCTTGACGACATAGCCGGCCGCCTCCAGGAAAGCTTTGACCGGCAGGTAGAGTGATGTCTCCATGCTGAAAACCGCGCCTCAGGCGGCGTTGAGATCGGCAATCTCGCCATATCGCGCGAGCAACCGCGGCGACGACATGTCGCCGGTTTCTTCATCGACGATTACGGCATAGGCCGCCACGCCGACGAAACGCTGCGCCATCGCCGAAGCGATCTTTTCCGCGCTGACGGAGTTCGATGCCTGGCGCATTTCACCGGGCACGAGATTGCCGCGGTTCTTGCGGTAAGGGAGAATGATGAACTTTTCAGCATTGGCCACGACGACGGGCTCCGATTGATCGTTCCTGAAATGTTCTGATTTGCTGGAAGAAGTCAACCGAACTCTGATGTGAACGCCGCTGACCCGCCTCTCCCTTCCCGCAAAGCAGGAAGGGAGAGGTGGAATTGCGCTCAGGCAGCTTTGGTCTTCACCTTGCGCGCCAGATGCGCCACCACATTCTCGATCATCCGCATGCCGGCATCGCCGCCGAGCGTCATGATCGATTCCGGATGGAACTGCACCGCGGCGATCGGCTCCTTGGCGTGTTCGATGCCCATGATCGTACCGTCCTCACTCTCCGCGGTGATGATGAATTCGCGCGGCAGCGTCGAGGGATCGGCGAAGATCGAGTGGTAGCGGCCGACGGTCACCTCCTTTGAAAGGCCGGAGAAAACGATGCCCGGCTCCAGCACGCGGATGCGCGAGGGCTTGCCGTGCATCGGCAGCGCCAGATGGCGCAATTCCCCGCCATAGGCCTCGGCAAGCGCCTGCAGGCCGAGGCAGACGCCGAAGATTGGCAGATTGCGCGCCCGCGCCCTCTTGATCGTCGCTTTGCAGTCGAAATCCTTGGGGGTTCCGGGGCCAGGCGACAGCACGACGAGGTCGGGATTCAAGCGGTCGAAGATTTCCTCCGGCACCGGCGTACGCACGGTCGAAACCGTCGCCCCCGTCTGGCGGAAATAATTGGCAAGCGTGTGAACGAAGCTGTCCTCGTGATCGACGAGCAGGATATTGACGCCCTTGCCGACGCTTGCGACGTCGCGCTGGATCTTGCCGGAATTGCCGGTCTTGGCGTCTCTGATGGCGGAAAGCATGGCGGAGGCCTTCAGTTCGGTTTCTGCTTCTTCCTCATCGGGAATGGAATCGTTGAGCAGCGTCGCACCGGCGCGCACCTCTGCGATGCCGTCCTTGATGCGCACGGTGCGCAGCGTCAGGCCGGTGTTCATATCGCCGTTGAAGCCGACCATGCCGATCGCCCCGCCATACCAGGCGCGCGGGCTTTTTTCATGGCTCTCGATGAAGCGCATCGCCCAGAGCTTCGGGGCGCCGGTGACGGTGACGGCCCAGGCATGGCTGAGAAAACCGTCGAAGGCATCCATGTCGTCGCGCAGCCGTCCCTCGATATGGTCGACCGTGTGGATGAGGCGCGAATACATCTCGATCTGCCGGCGGCCGATCACCTTGACCGAGCCCGGCTCGCACACCCGGCTCTTGTCGTTACGGTCGACATCCGAGCACATGGTGAGTTCGGATTCGTCCTTCTTCGAATTCAAAAGCTTGAGGATCTGCTCGCTGTCGGCAATCGGATCATCGCCGCGCTTGATGGTGCCCGAGATCGGGCAGGTCTCGATGCGGCGGCCGGAAACGCGCACGAACATCTCCGGCGAGGCGCCGACCAGATATTCCTGATGGCCGAGATTGATGAAGAAGGAATAGGGCGACGGATTGATCGCCTTCAGCCGCCTGGAAATATCGGAAGGCTTGCTGTCGCAGCGTTCCATGAACTTCTGCCCCGGCACGACTTCGAAGAGGTCGCCCTTGCGGAAACTTTCCTTCGCCTTGGTGACGAGCTCGGCATATTCGCCCGGCCGGTGATCGCTCTTCGGCGGAATGGAATCCGTATGCTGGAAGGGGTCGGGCGCGATATCCTGGGCCTTGCCCTCGGTAGAAACGCCGTCTTTTTCGAAATCGTAACGGTCGATCCAGGCCTTGGCGGCATAATTGTCGACGACGAGGATCTCGTCCGGCAGGTAGAGCACCATGTCGCGCTGGTCGGCGGGCCGCGTCAGCTTCAGATTGATCGCGTCGAACTGGAAGGCGATGTCGTAGCCGAAGGCGCCGTAAAGCCCGAGGCTCGCATCCGCCTGCGAATAGAACAAATCGGTCACGGCGCGCAGCACGGTGAAGACCGTCGGCATCTTCGAGCGCTCTTCCTCGGTGAACACCCGGTCCGGTGTCTTGACGGTCAGGTCGAGGCGACGGGCAGAGGAAGCGCCGAGCACAAGGTCGGCCACCGTCTTCAGCCGCTCGGTTACGAAGCCGAGGATCACTTCGCCACGTTCGTTAAAGGCTTCGATCCAGACGTCGCGCCCGAAGGAGGAGATGCCGAGCGGCGGATCGACGACGGCAGTATCCCAACGCGTGTAACGGCCCGGATATTCGTAGTTCGACGAGAACACCGCACCGCGGCGCTCGTCGAGCTTGTCGACATAGGAAGAGACCGCATCGCCGTAGGGAATCGCCCGCCGCTGCCGCGTGACGGATATCCCGCCCTTGGTCTCGTAGATTTCCGCACCATCATCCCGCAGGATCGTTACCATTGTTCCACTCCGTTATCGGGGCCCGGACGACAGGCGGCCATAAAACAAAAAAGCCGCCTCGAAGTTTCGGGCGGCTCACTCGTCGTCTTTGGACACGATTGGTCGAGGCCGCCTTAGCGAACCCACCACCAAACAGCAATGTTCAAGGACTTGATCATGAAAAATTGTTAGCCTGAGATCAGCCATTGCGCAAGAGGCGATTGCGGGATCGAAAAAGGGCGGCCCGAAAGCCGCCCTCCCCAGCCTAGAAAGCGCGATCGCGATCAGAAAGTCTTGGTGATCGACACCTTGAACGTACGGCCCGGCTCCGAATACCATTCTTGGGGCTGCGACGCAGTCACCGAGGTCAGGTTGACGTCGCGCACGGCGAGCGCGTTGTAGTGCTCCTGATCGAAGATGTTGTAGACACCCCCCTGGATACGCAGACCCTTCAACTGTTCCGGCGTCCACCAAGCCGTCAGATCGACGACACCATAACCGGGCGCATCGAATGTGGTCGCAACATCGTCGTCAGGCATGGCTGCCGAGAGCGTCGAGGAAAGATCGAAACCGTAGTTGTCGTTGCTCCAACCGCCGCCGATGATCGCCTTGAAGGGAGCAACCGATCGCAAGTATTTGCCCGTATCCTCGTTGCGGCCATAGGCATAGGCAAGCGACGCATGCAGGTTGATGCCATTGTTGAATGTCTTGACGGCACTGGCTTCAATACCCGAAATTGTGGCCGCAGAAACGTTCGTGTAGTTGAACTCCGTAAAGCCGGTCGCGTCCCGGCTTGTCACCGTCTCGATAAAGTTCTGGTACCGGGTGTGAAAAGCCGCAACCCGACCGGTAAAATCGCCCGTGTCGTAATTGGCGCCGATTTCGACGCCGCGGCCGATTTCCGGCTCCAGATCGGGATTGCCGAGCTGGGCGTAGCGGCCCGTCGGGTTATAGAAGCGGCTGTAGAGCTCGTCCACGGTGGGTGCGCGGAAGCCAACGGCCAGCTGTGCGTAAAGCTGCACGTCGGGTGTCAGGTCATATGTGGCAAGGATCTTCGGCGACAGGCCGGCTTCCGTCCGGTCGTTCAGGTCCCCGAAACGAGTAAGCCCGGTATTGCTTGCGAAACTTCCGCCGGTCGACGGATTGTAGTTGAACCAGTCGAAGCGGAAGCCGGGTGTCAACGCGAAGCCGCTATTGCCGATTTCGATCTTGTCTTCGAAGGTCAGCCCCAGGTTCTGGCTGTCGACATTGGGCACTTCCGCCTGGTTGTTCAGCGCCGGGCACGTTGTGGGCGTCGGGCAAAGTGCCCAGCTATACTGGCTCCAGCTGGAAATGCCGACGTCGAGGCCCACGCGAACGGAGTGGCTGAGACCGGAATATTCGAAATCCTTCGTCGCCGTGCCGCTGAAGCCCCAGGTTTCGTTTTCTATCTGGTTGTTACGGCCATAGGCCACATTAGCGGTCGTACGGCCCCGGCTACCGGCTTCCTTCTTCAAATCCAGCCAATAAAACGTGGCGCGCGCACTGCTGAAGAATGCATCGGAAGACTGCGCCTCATAATCGTAATCGAGAGAAACGCGGTCGCGGTCGCGCAGTTCGCGGCCGTCATAATTGTCGATCCGGAAGTTGCGCGGCGTCGTGCCGCCCTGGAGCTCGCGCAGGTCGGTCTTGAGATCGCTGCGGAAGCGTTCGGCCGTCAGGCCGATGCGATGACCGCCTTCCAGCTCCTGTCGCAGCTTGAAGAGCAGGTTGTGCTGGTCGAAATCGGCGGGATCCGCCTCGGTGCGAGAACGGCCATAGCTGTCGTTGTCGCCCATATTGTCGCGTTCATGGCCCTTGCGGTAGCCGCCCTGAAACAGGATCGACGTGTTGCCGATCTTCTTGGCAGCGGCGGCCGAGCTGGAAATGCTGCGATTTTCGCTGTCGTATGTCGACTTGACGATCGCACCCCAATCCCGGCCTTCGGGAATGAGATCCTCCGGCTCGAGCGTATTGAGAACGATGGCGCCACCGAGCATGCCCGAGCCGCCCTTGCTCGAATCTGCGCCACGCACGATATCGAGCGACGACAGCGAATCGAAATCGAAGGTATCGCCGCCGCCATTGGCGTTGGCCGGCGCGAAAGCACCCTGGCGCGAACTGTTCGAAATATACGGGATCGGAATGCCGTCAATGGTGGTCAGGATGCGAGCGCCGGAGAGGCCGCGCAGGTTGAAGCCCGCGTCGCCACGCGAGTAGTTCACACCTGCATCGACGCTGCGGCCAATATCGTCGAAATTGGTGACCTGCTTCTCTTCGAGCGTCTTGGCGGTGATCTCGGTCGCAAGCGGCGTGTCGGCGACGCTGCCCGGCGCCACGCGTTTGCCCTTGACGACGATCTTCTGCAGGACGGTGCTGTCTTCTGCGGTGGCTTGCGGCGTCGTTGCCGGAGCGCTTTGCGCGAAGGACTGCGAAACAGGAAAAACAACTGTGGCTGCCGTGCAGACCAACAAAACCGAACGCCAATGCCGGACGATCATAACCTACCCTCTAATGATGATTACCGGGCTGGCTGGTCGTGGCGCGTCAAACGCTCGAGGGGCTGGCTGGGCTTTTGCGGATGAAGGCGACGCAGAATTTCTGCCTTCTTTTTGCCGCATAAAAAACATGAGTTCTATTGTCAACATAATCCGGCGATTTATGTTGAATAATATTATCAAGTTTTAACGATCTTCCTAAACGTTGCGCATTTGCAACGAAAACCGCCCTCGCGCATTATCCCTAACTATCGGCAGCAGGGAATAGGATGCGTTGAGAAAACTTTCGATACTGGCGATCCTGATCGCCGCTACCGCCTTTCTTGCCGGCGCCCGCTTGCCCCCACAAGGTCCATTGCCCCAACCTCGGCCCGATGCCGGCGAGACGAGCAGCCCCACCTCTGTCCCGCCTTCGGAGGCGGAACCGCCCGCGCCTGAAGAGGTGCCGGCCCCTCAGCCGAAACCTGATGTAAAGGCTCCGGAGGCACCGAGCCAGTCGTCGACGCCGGGGGCCGAACCGGCACAGCCTGCGCCGGCCGAACCCATGCAAGGCCCGCCGCTGCCCCCGGGCAAGCTCGAAAGCCCGCAGACCCCGACTGAAGAAAACAAGCCGCCAGCCGAGCAGACGCTCGAAGAACAGCATCTGACGATCGAACCCGAAAGCGACACCGAGCACGCCGAATGCACGGCCGCACTCCGGGTTTTGGGCGTCGCCTTCAAGGAAACGCCGCGCATCGACGACGGCAACGGCTGCGGCATCGACAAACCGATCATCGTCTCCGAAGCCCTGCCCGGCATCAGCCTGAATCCGGAAGCGACGCTCCGCTGCCCGGCAGCACTCGCCCTTGCCCGCTGGATGAAGGAGAGCGTCATCCCGGCCGCCTCCGCCGCCTTGCCGGAGCAGGGCCGCATCACCACCGTCAACCAGGCAACGGCCTATATGTGCCGCCTGCGTAATGGCGCCGGAACAGGCAAGATCTCCGAACATGCCCGCGGCAACGCCATCGATATTGCGAGTTTCCATTTCGAAAAGGGCGAGGATGTCGCCGTCCGCTCCCGCCGCGAGGATCCGACGCTCACCGGCGCCTTCCAGCGCACCGTCAGCGCCGCCGGCTGCCTCTATTTCACCACCGTCCTCGACCCCGAAAGCGACGCGGCCCACGAGACGCATTTCCATCTCGACGTCATCGAGAGGAAGGGCGGCTATCGCTATTGCCACTAATCATTTCAACGAGTTGCGGTTCACGCTTGAATCAGGCCGTCGAACAGATGAGCAAGCGTTCTGAAGATCAGAACAAGCCCTCGATATAACCCTGATCGTTCAGGAAAATCCGCTCCGCCGACGGCGATTTCGGCAGGCCGGGCATCGTCATGATCTCGCCGGTGATGGCGACGACGAAGCCGGCGCCCGCCGAAAGCCGCACCTCCCGCACGGTGACGACATGGCCTTCCGGCGCGCCGCGCAGGTTCGGATCGGTGGAGAAGGAATATTGCGTCTTCGCCATGCAGATCGGCAGATTGCCGTAGCCCTGCTCCTCCCATGTCTGTAGCTGGTCGCGCACCGCCTTGTCGGCCGTCACCTCGCCGGCATGGTAGATCTTCGAGGCGACGATCTCGATCTTCTCGAACAGCGAAATGTCGTCGCCATAGAGCGGCTGGAATTTCGCTTGGCCGGATTCAGCCAGTTCCACCACCTTGTGCGCCAGTTCCTCGATGCCGGCCGAACCCAGCGCCCAGTGGCGGCAGAGGATCGCCTCGGCGCCGAGTCTTGAGACGAATTCCTTGACCGCCGCAATCTCGGCGTCGGTATCCGAGACGAAATGATTGATCGCCACGACGACGGGCACGCCGAACCGGCGCACATTGGCGACGTGCCGTCCAAGATTGGCGCAGCCCTTCTTCAACGCCGCCACGTCCTCGGTGCCGAGATTCTCCTTCTTCACCCCGCCATTCATCTTCAGCGCCCGGACGGTCGCGACGATGACCGCCGCATCCGGTTTCAGCCCGGCCTTGCGGCATTTGATGTCGAAGAATTTCTCCGCTCCGAGATCGGCCCCGAAGCCTGCTTCCGTCACCACATAGTCGCCGAGCTTCAGCGCCGTCTTCGTCGCCGTCACCGAATTGCAGCCATGGGCGATGTTGGCGAAGGGTCCGCCATGCACGAAGGCCGGATTGTTCTCCAGCGTCTGCACGAGGTTCGGCTGCATCGCATCCTTCAAGAGCACCGCCATGGCGCCGTCGGCTTTCAGGTCGCGCGCATGCACCGGCGTGCGGTCGAAGCGATAGCCGATGATGATGTCGCCGAGCCGCCGCTCCAGATCCTTGAGATCGGTGGCGAGGCAGAGGATCGCCATCACCTCGGAGGCGACGGTGATGTCGAACCCGCCCTGGCGCGGGAAACCGTTGGCGACACCGCCGAGCGAGGAGACCATGCTTCTGAGCGCCCGGTCGTTCATGTCCATGACCCGCCGCCAGGTGATGCGGCGAATGTCGATATTCTCTTCGTTGCCCCAGTAGATATGGTTGTCGATCATCGCCGCCAACAGATTGTGCGCCGAGGTGATCGCATGGAAATCGCCGGTGAAATGCAGGTTGATGTCTTCCATCGGCACGACCTGCGCATAACCGCCACCGGCCGCTCCGCCCTTGACGCCGAAACAGGGACCGAGAGAAGCCTCGCGGATGCAGATGATGGCTTTCTTGCCGATCCGGTTCAGCCCGTCGCCGAGCCCGACGGTGGTCGTCGTCTTGCCCTCGCCCGCTGGTGTCGGATTGATCGCAGTGACGAGGATCAGCCTGCCGTCCTTCTTGCCTGCCTGCGCCGCGATGAACTCAGCGCTGACCTTCGCCTTGTCGTGACCATAGGGAGCGAGTTGCTCAACCGGAATGCCGAGTTTCGCCCCGATCTCGAAGATCGGCTTCTTGGCAGCTGCGCGCGCGATTTCGATATCGGATTTGATGGCTGGCATGGATGTCCCCCGTCCGACCTCCGCGGACGCAGAGTCGTTGTTTTCCCCTTATCGAGATAGCGAAATATCGGCGAAGTGTGAATAGCGCCACGCCTTGCGGCAGCCACGCTGGGCGTTTATGTGGCGGTCAACGATTGCGGTTTCACAGGGTGAAAACATGAAGTCACTGGAACTCATCATTGAGCGCATCATCCTGTCGAGCCGCTGGCTCCTCGTCGCCTTCTATATCGGCCTGGTAGCGGCGCTCGCCGTCTATGCCGTTTCCTTCGCCTACAAGCTCCTGAAGATCGCCTCCGGCGTCTTCGAGCTCGACGAAGCGGAGATGATCCTTGCCATACTCAGTCTGATCGACGCAGCCCTCGTCGCCAGCCTGATCGTCATGGTGATGATCTCGGGCTACGAGAATTTCGTCAGCCGCTTCGATGAGGCCAGTGAGGCTGACAACGAGGTCTCCTTCCTCGGCAAGCTCGATTCAGGCAGCCTGAAGATCAAGGTCGCCTCCTCGATCGTCGCCATTTCCTCCATCCATCTGCTGCAGGTCTTCCTTAATGCCGACAAATATGCCGACGGCAAGATCATGTGGCTGACCTTCATGCACCTCGCCTTCGTCGCCTCCGCCGTCATGCTCGGCTTCCTGGAGAAGCTGATGAGCGTGACGTCGAAAAATGATTTGAAGGACAAGGGGTAAAGGGACGACGAACTGATTGTCCCACGTCAGTGAGTGGGCACACCGGCGTTCTTTTCCGCATCAATTCGAGGCCGCAGCAACAGGAGCGATCTCTGCCTCAGCTTTTCTGGGGCATCGAAGACTTTCCTTGGCATCGGGTCCACATAGGCGATCACCGGGCTCATCACCGTAAGGGATGATCCCGTTGACGATGCCAAGCTCGAGCGCCTGAGAACGAGGAATATTCTTTCGCTCAATCGAGGTCGCGAGCATCATCGTCTCGAAAGTCTCGGCATTAACGCCCATCTCGTCGAAATAGGCGAAGAATTTCCTATCTTCAGCCGTCGTGGGTCTGACAAGGCCGATATCGGAATATCCGACAATCCGCGGCGTTCCGCTCATCAAGACGAGAGTACAGGTCGAAAGGCAGTATGCACCGCCGGCAGAGACCTCCCCCTCCGTCGGACCGCTTTTGGCCATGCTCGCCTTGCAACGCGGATCGAGCGTCGGGCAGTTCGGCAACCGCGTTCTGCCAATCGAGGTCTCCAGACCTGCCGCACGGATCACACGCCCCATCGCGAAAGCCGCATCCATGTCCCCGCCATTGGACTGAAGAACGAGCGGCAGCTTTCTTTCGCCGAGCGTCTTCAAGATTGCCGCCAGCCGAGCCGGGGTATCCGGCGTGATGTCTCCTTCCGCAGAAATCCACTGCGTGCACTCCTCCTGGCAATTGCCATGATACATCAGGAGAAAGTCCATCGGCAGGGTTGTCGGCTGTTTCTCGCTTGTGTCTGCAGTTGCGGGCGCCCCAGCCGCTTCGACCGCCGAATGGCCGTGGCAGGCGGCATCAGTGGCTGCACCCGCCACGCAGAGCGGCATGCCCGGCCACTCATTGTAAGCCAACATGTCGGTGTTCAGCCCCATGCGAAGTGCATCTGCTGGCGGTACGATAGTGATGCGATCAGGAGGGGTACTCATCATCAAACCGATCAGATCGGCACTGACGCCCATCTCCTTCAAATAGCCCGTCAGGGCAGCGGCCGCCTTCTTTCCAAGTTTAGTGGAACTACTCTGCCCCGCGGATTTGCGTCCAACCTCCTTGCGGGAAATTTCCGTCTTCTTGCCATTCACGATCTTGTATTCGATGCGATAGGAGACACGCTCTCTCTTGTAGACGGTCGTGATCTGGTGGACACCGATGAAAGCCCACTGCGACGAGACGCGCGAGGTACCGCCGGCGAAAGCCAGAGGACATGCGGAAAAGCAGTATGCGCCATCCGAATAGGTGACGCCGACCGAGCTGCCATCCTTTTCGATAGCGGCGGCGCAGCGCGTATCGTCCGCTGGGCAATCCTTCAGTCGCGTGCCTCCTACGGCTGTTTCCAGACCGGCCTTGCGGATCATCCGGCCCATCGCATAGGCAGCATCGACCTCACCACCTTCCGACTGAAAGACCACCGGCAATTTCCGATCCCCGATTTTCTTCAGAATTTTTCGGAGCTGGCCGGGAGTATCGGTGGTTATGCGCCCCTCTGCCGATATCCATTCAGGACAGTCTTCCATGCAGAGGAGGCTTCGTACGATGATGAAACGCATTGGCGCCTGCCCCGCCTGCTTCTTCTTCTCGGCAGCCTGTGAGATCGCGGCACCGATCGGCAAGCTCAAAAATAACAGGGCAAGTAATATAAGGAAAAACAGATGCTTGCTAAAAACAAAAATTGCAAAGCGCACGATTAAATCGCCTCAGTTATACATGAGATTACGATTAGCAATTGCACCGAACCGCAGCAAGCCAGATTTCGCTGGTGGTTACCGCCCAACCTCTTTCCCGAAGTGATTCTCTTCCTGTCCAGCTGCGTGAGATCCATCGCTCTGCGGCCACGCGGAAGCCAAAGATACCGCAACGCTATTTTTGCAAGTCGAAACTCAACCAAGACGCGATCTACTGTGACTAATTTTTCACAATTTGAATGAATCGGCTTGCGCCAAGTCGGTTGGGACTAGCATCCCGCCGCTTTTCTGTGTTTGATAGCGGTAACATTGGGGCTGCCGGAGGCGTACAAATGTCTTACATGACTACCTCTGAAAGACAGTCATTGCTTTCGGCAGAGCTTGCGACTGCAAGAACACGTGGCCTCTTTGCACAGGCGCTCGGCAGAATCTCCACAGCCTTCGGATTGTCGCATGCGACGCTGATGCACGCCCCTTCTCCCGAAGACCTTCTTTTGAAACCGCTGCTGATCGAGAGTTCGCTTCCGGCCGCCTATGTCAGGGAGTTTGATCGCGCCCACATGATGCGCGGTTGTCCATTTGGCGTGCGGCTGAGAGAGTCCGCTGTGCCGCCGGTCTGGCACCTCAACGACACCGTCAATGGTCAGGCCTTTCCTGCCGAGCTGCGTGCCCTGATGCTGCGCCATGCCATACCGGCAGGCGTCGCCATGCCGACCATCGCAGCCGATGGCCAACGGTTGGTCTTCTGGTTCTGCGGCGACCGCGCCGCACTCGGCCAGAGCGAGATCAATGAGTTGGCAATGATCATTCTGCATGCACTCGATGCATACAATGCAGTCAAACGCAACGAGGAATGCGCGCATAACGCGCTGTCGACTCGCGAACTAGAAGTTGTGCGCTGGACTGCCCAAGGCAAAACCTCGATCGAAATCGGCCAGATCCTGGCGCTCTCGGACCATACGGTGAACGCCTACATGACGAACGCGATCAAAAAACTCGATTGCGTCAACCGCACCCAGTTGGTAGCTAAGGCAATTCGATTGAAGCTGATCAACTGAGGCATCAGAAGAGAGTCGGCACGTCGTCCCGTGATCTGGGGGAATCGTGTCTCTTCGTTTCGAACAGCCCGTCATTGACAAGACAGCGCAATCCCGCGCCCACATCGGCATCACCGATGCGGAAATTGTCCAGATGCTTGCTGCCTATCGCCTTTTCGGCTTCTGGCGCATCGACATCGAGACTGGACATTTCTTTGCAAGCGAGGATGTGCACGCGATCTTCGATCTCCCCTACAGCGACGGCCCCGTCAATCTGACAGAGCTGATGTCGCGCATTCATGAGGAGGACCGCAGCCTCATCGCTCAAACCTTCGAAGAGGCGAGCCTTCACCGCGCCGGTTTCCATTTTGTCTATCGTGTCGACAACCGGCTTGGCGGCTACAAGGTGGTGCGCAGCGTCGGCCGCTTCCGTGACGATGAAAGTGGCAGCGGCATCGTCGGCATCACCTATGAATTCGTCGAGAAACTGCGTGTCGTCGGCTTCGAGGACAACACGGCGTTTCGCTGACTCGACAGCGATAACGCCTGATTAGCTCGTCTGTTGGACGCGCGGGATTAGCGGTCGAGCACCGAGCGGATTTCGACGAGGTTCGAGCGTACCCTCAGAATATAAAAGCCCATGGTGGCGAGATGGCTCGGCATGATCCAGCCATCCTCGCGCCCGTTCGAGATGATCGCCGGCTGGATGCGCAGCGCCGCCTGGAACTGTCGCATGGTCCCGCCCCAGATCGCTCCGAGATTGCGCTCCGACACAACTTGCGAGAAATCGGCCTGGGCAGCCGCCATAATCGCGTAATAGCCGTAGAGCTGGCCGTAGGCGAACCAGAACCGGTCGTCGGCGCGGGTATCGAACCAGCCGCGATTGTGGTTTTCCGAGCGCTCGGCAAGCATATCCGAGGTGCCGCCGAGATCGTTGGCGATGCGGTCGATGAACTGCACCAGATTGTCGGCACGGCCATCGAAAATGGCGTTGCAGAGGGCGAGATCAGTGTTGAACTTGCGCAGGCTGCCGATCGCCGAGCGGTAATAGGAAGGCGTCGGCGTCTTCGGCCCGAAGGGATTGAAGCCGAAATACCAGCTATATTCGTCGAACTGCAGATTGCCGCGCGCGCGCTGAAGGTCGTTGTTGATACCCGACGTACCGCGCACGCGCCCGAGCGTGTCGACAAGCTCCACCGAGGTCCGCCGGACCGCCTGGTTGACGCCGCGCTGGAACGACGCCTTGTTGTCGAGGAAGGGCGTGTGATCCCAGTCGATGCCGAAGAAGCCCATCTTGTAGAGCAGCATGGAGGAAATCCATGCGTTCTGGTTGACATTGAAATCGGTCAGATCGGCCGCGACGTCGACGATCGCCGAGCGCTGGCAGGTCTTTGGCGCGGTCGCATCGGCTCCTTCAGCGACCGGCACGTCCTGCCCGGCGGCAACCTTGCGTTCGGAAAGCCGGTACTGGTCGACGAAGGCGGTGTTGAAATTCGTCCAGATCTGCGTCTGCCAGAAGAAATAGCCGTAAAGCACGACGAACAGCGCCACGAACGCGATGACCGGCAATCGGATCATCCAGCTCCGGCGCTGATACCAGCCATGCGCGGCAAGAAAAGGCCAGAAGGCCCAAGCGGCAAACAGGCGGGCCCAGCGGCCGATCGTCTGGCCGATCAGCCTGAAAAAACCGGCAATCCGGTCAAGCATCGTCGTCTCCTGTCAGGGCGAGGCGAACATCGGGACATTGCCGCCCCGCTGCTTCCACATATGCGCTCGATGGCCCGAGCACAACAAGAGCCTCTCGATTTTTCGGATTGAAGTTATGGCGAAAAAGGGCGCGCAACGCGCCCGAAGATCAGGAACGCAGGAAAGGCAGGTTGAAACGGAAGGACCTGCGCGCCGCGTCGATCAGAGGTGCTCCCGATGTTGCCGGCAGCGGCTCGGCATAGGTCGGAAACCGCCTGGCGAATTCGAGATCGGCGCGGCTCTTGCGTCGCTCCAGATCCTGGGCGACCAGCATGCCCTTTTCGAACAGCCGGATCGGCGCGGCGATATCGGGAAAGAGTTCCGGCTTGATCCGCATCTTCATGCCCGGCCGGTCGGTATCGACCTGCGCCTGGTAGATGATCAGCCGCTCCTCGACATCGATCATCAGCTTGCGCAGCAGCACGTTGCAGGCGGCGATCCGGCCGTTCAGCGAATCGACAAAAGCCTGGAACAGGCCGATGAAGCGCTCGCGCCGCTGGCTATCGTCGCGCATCTCGTGCTCGCCGGCGGAAATCCGCTCGGCCTCCGCCTTCAACGCCCGCCGCTCCGCCTCCATCTGCTCCCAATGCGCCCTGTTGCCATAGACGCCGATACGGCCCTGCGTCGTCAGCGCCTTGGCATTGAGCTCCTTCATCTTGAGGCGGGCGATATCGATGGAAACGACCAGCCGGCGCCGCTGCTCGACAATGTCGACGAGGCTGAGTTCGGCTGCCTTGTGCCGTTCGGTGAGCAAGGCGCGCTGGCCGGCGATCAGCCTGGCGAGCGCGTCCGATTTCGCCAAAAGATCGAGCAGCCGTTCGATGATGGGCGCCTCACGTACACGTGAGGTATACATGCGCCACATCCGCTGGCGCGACAGCCAGCCGGCCATCTTCTCGCGCAGCGTCAGCCCCCGGAAGCTGTCGAGATCGGCCGAAACCTCGGCCGTCAGCCGATCGAGGGCAAAGACCAGCTCGGCCAGTTGGGCGTCGAGCCCCGCAGCATCGGCGATATGGGCCTGGAAGCGGACATTCTGCTCGATGAAGATCTCGTCGGCCGACCGTGTTTCGTCACCGCTAAAGGCGCCGATCGCAGCCACGCAATAGGCTCCCTCCGCCGCAATGCTCTCGGCAAGTCTGCCTGCGACTTCGTACTGGCCGTCGAATGGCGGGGGTTTGCGCACCTGATCTCTCCAGGGAATCTCCTGCTCAAGCTAGTCGCTTGCGGCGCCAAAGAAAACAGGCAGCTTCGCGGCTTCAGACCGGCTCGGCGATCCAGGCACCGTTCATCGCGTCGTCCCAATGCCTGCGGCAGAGCGAGACATATTTCTCGTTTCCGCCGACATCGATCTGCGCGCCTTCGTGCAGCACTTTTCCGTGTGCGTCGTGCCGCACCACCATCGTCGCCTTGCGCCCGCAATGGCAGATGGTGCGCACCTCGCGCATTTCGTCGGCGATCGCCAGCAGTTCCTGCGAGGCCGGAAACAGCTTGCCCTGGAAATCGGTTCTCAGCCCGTAGACCATGACGGGGATACCGAGCCTGTCGACGACCCTGGCAAGCTGCCAGACATGGACAGGCGTCATGAAATGCGCCTCGTCGACGAAGATGCAGGATATCGGCGCCCCTTCGCCGCTCAACGTCGCGACCAGCCGAAACAGATCCTCGTGCGGCTCGAAGGGAATGGCGCTCGCCTCCAAGCCGATCCGCGAACCGATCACGCCCCGGCCCGCGCGCTCGTCGAAAGCGGCGATCAACTGCACGGTGCGCATGCCGCGCTCCTGATAATTATAGGAGGCCTGCAGCAGCATCGTCGACTTGCCGGCATTCATCGTCGAGTAGTTGAAATAGAGTTTTGCCATCCGATTTCTCCTTAATCGGCTTATTGAAAGCTCGGAATGGCAAAGAAAAGCCCCGTGGCGGCGATAATCACAGGAATCCACGCTCAAAAACCGCCGAAAGCCCCGAAAACAGGGCGTCGCGAAAAAATCCGCCGACGTCGCAATCGCATGGGTCGATACGACGCAAACGCACTGAGGTCGCTTGTCAAACTCGGTTATTGATGGTTGGCTTGGGAACTTAAAGACTGGGAGTCTAAAATGAAAACAACAAGCACATTCAAACTCGTCACTGCAACTGCCGTCGCCGCCCTCTCCGTTGCGACCGCCGCCTTCGCCGCAGATCCAGACAGCTGCTCTACGGTGCATTTCTCGGATGTCGGCTGGACTGACATCACTGCCACCACCGCCACCGCATCCGTCATTCTGAAGAGCATCGGCTATCAGACCGATGTCAAGGTCCTTTCGGTGCCGGTCACCTACACCTCGCTGAAGAACAAGGACATCGACATCTTCCTCGGCAACTGGATGCCGACACAGGAAAAGGATGTCCGTCCCTACCTCGACGATAAGTCGGTCGAATCCTTCGGCCCCAACCTTGTCGGCGCCAAGTACACGCTCGCCACCAACGCCAAGGGCGCCGAGCTCGGCATCAAGGACTTCAAGGACATCGCCGCTCACAAGGACGATCTCGACGGCAAGATCTATGGCATCGAGCCTGGCAATGACGGCAACCGCCTCGTCATGGACATGATCGAAAAGAACACTTTTGACCTGAAGGATATGGAAGTCGTCGAATCTTCCGAGCAGGGCATGCTCGCTCAGGTCGCGCGTGCCGACAAATCCGGCAAGCCCGTTGTCTTCCTCGGCTGGGAACCCCATCCGATGAACACCAACTTCAAGCTGACCTACCTCACCGGCGGTGACGATATATTCGGTCCGGATTTCGGCGGCGCCAAGGTCTACACCAACGTGCGGGCCGGTTACCTCGACGAATGCCCGAATGTCGGCGCGATGCTGAAGAACCTGACGTTCTCCCTCGACATGGAGAACCACATCATGGGCAAGATCCTCAACGACGGCAAGGAGCCGGAGGCTGCGGCTTCCGAATGGCTGAAGGCGAACCCCTCGGCGATCGAACCCTGGCTTGCGGGCGTCAAGACCCGCGACGGCAAGGGCGACGCGCTGGCGGCCGCCAAGACCGGCCTCGGTCTCTGATGACATGAACGGGGCGGCTCGCCGCCCCGTTTCATTTTTGTCCGATTGTTGTTTTTCTGGATAGGCGCGCCCCTTGAATTGGATCACCGAATTTAAGATTCCCGTTGGCCCCTGGGCCAAATCCTTCGTGGACTGGCTGACCTCGAACGGCGAATGGTTCTTCAACCAGATCGCCTTCCTGCTATCGAGCGCCATAGACGGCCTGCTCTTCGTGCTGCAGAAGCCTCATCCGCTGATCGTCATCGCTGCCATCACCGCCATCGCCTTCTGGCTGCGCCGGTCGATCGCGGTCGCCGTCTTCACCTGTCTCGGGCTGCTGCTCATCGTCAACCAGGACTATTGGAAGGAAACGACGGAGACGCTCGCCCTCGTGCTCGCCGCCACCTTCGTCTGTATGGTGATCGGCATTCCGCTCGGGATTGCCGCCGCCCGCCGCCCTTGGGTCTATGCCGCCATGCGCCCGGTGCTCGATCTCATGCAGACCATCCCGACATTCGTTTATCTGATCCCGGCGCTGATCCTGTTCGGCCTCGGCATGGTGCCCGGGCTGATCGCCACCGTCATCTTCGCAATCCCCGCACCGATCCGGCTGACGCGGCTCGGCATCATCTCGACGCCGCCTTCGCTCGTCGAAGCCGCCGTCGCTTTCGGCGCGACGCCGATACAGGTGCTACGCAAGATCGAGCTTCCGTTCGCCACGCCGCAGATCATGGCGGGCCTCACCCAGACCATCATGCTGTCGCTGTCGATGGTCGTCATCGCCGCCCTTGTCGGCGCTCCCGGGCTTGGCGTGCCGGTCGTCCGCGCGCTGAATACCGTCAATATCGCCAAGGGTTTCGAGGCGGGTTTCTGCATCGTCATCCTGGCGATCATTCTCGACCGGATGTTCCGCACGGCGGGTGAAGGAGGCGGCGCATGACCGCGGTAAGCTTTAACAATGTCAGCATCATCTTCGGCGACCGGCCGGAAACCGCGCTTGCCATGGTCGACCAGGGCAAAACGCGCGACGAAATCGGCGCCACGACCGGCCTGGTGCTCGGTGTCGCCAATGCCTCGCTGACGATCGAGGAGGGCGAGATCCTGGTGCTGATGGGCCTTTCCGGCTCCGGCAAATCGACGTTGCTGCGCGCCGTCAACGGGCTCGCGCCCGTGGTCCGCGGCGATGTCGCAGTCTCGGCCGCCACCGGCTCCGTCAACCCCTACAAATGCAATGCCAAAGCCCTGCGCGACCTGCGCACCCACACCGTCTCCATGGTGTTCCAGCAGTTCGCCCTCCTGCCCTGGCGCACCGTCGCCGACAATGTCGGCTTCGGTCTCGAGCTCGCGGGCATGCCGGAGGCCGAACGCAAGGTCCGCGTCGGTGAGCAGCTCGAACTCGTGAACCTGACGAAATGGGCGGACCGCAAGGTCAACGAACTGTCAGGCGGCATGCAGCAGCGTGTCGGCCTTGCCCGCGCCTTTGCCACCGGCGCCCCGATCCTGCTGATGGACGAGCCCTTCTCGGCACTCGACCCATTGATCCGCACCCGCTTGCAGGACGAACTCCTGGAGTTCCAGCGGCGGCTGAAGAAGACCATCCTCTTCGTCAGCCATGATCTCGACGAGGCCTTCCGCATCGGCAACCGCATCGCCATCATGGAGGGCGGCCGCATCATCCAGTGCGGAACGCCGCATGACATCGTCAAGAACCCGGCCGATCAGTATGTCGCGGATTTCGTGCAGAACCTCAATCCGATCAATATGCTGACGGCGGCCGACGTGATGCAGCCCGGCCTCGGCCAGACTGCCGCCGGTATGAGCGTCAGCGCCACGGCCCGCGCCGCGACGCCACTCGTCGATGTCCTCGATGCCCTTGCCCGCCAGCCGGGCAGTATCGGCATCGTCGAGAACGGTGCGATCGTCGGCACCATCTCGGCCCAGGATATCGTCGCCGGCCTCACCCGCCATCGCCGCAAGCAGGACGCTTGATGTTTTCCATCCGCTTTGCCACAAAGCGGATATGAAAGATCAGCCCTCGCCTTTACGCGAAACCGACGACGAGGCCCGCAAGCTCGCCCGCGTGCTGCTGCGCTCCGCGCGGCACGCGGCGATTGCCGTTCTCGACCCCGAGACCGGCTTTCCCTTCGCCAGCCGCGTGCTGGTAGCGACCGATATCGACGGCACACCGGTCATCCTGGTTTCGAAGCTGTCGGCCCATACCAGGGCGCTCGGCAGCGATCCGCGCGCCTCGCTCCTGACCGGTGAGCCCGGCAAGGGCGATCCCCTCGCCCACGGCCGCCTGACGACCCAATGCCTGGCGGAAGCCGTCGAGCGCGGTCACCCGTTTTACGAACGTATCCGCACACGTTTTCTCGATCGCCACACCAAGGCGAAGCTTTATATCGACTTCCCTGATTTCCTCTTCTTCCGTCTCAAGCCGCAGCAGGCCAGCCTCAATGCCGGCTTCGGCCGCGCCTACCAACTCGATGGCAACGATCTGGTAATCCAGTCGGCCGCGAATGAGGAGATCGCCGCCGCAGCGGCAGCAACAGTGCGAGATTTAGTAGAACGTCACCCCGATGTGGCGGAAAGGCTCGCTGACCACCTAAAGGCGCCGGAATCGGGTTCTTGGCGCATTTGTGGTATCGATCCCTCAGGTTTCGACATGATTTCCGGCGATTTTTTGCTGCGATACGAGTTCGAAACCCTCACTGTGGATGCCGATCACATTTGTTCAAACATATCTAAAATAGCATACTCGATACCTTAAATTTAGGTATATACAATCTTCGACCCCAGTTGCTAGTTTTTGGCATCAGTCAAAATCCCGGCTGAGGGGCCAGTGCCAGCACGCATGATGTACGTTTCGCATTAGGAAGATAACATATGGAAACCTCTGATTTGGCCGATCACACGAACGTGGCGGCAGCTTTATTGTCGGCCATGGCCAACCCGAAGAGATTGCTGATCCTGTGCAGCCTCGTGAAGGGCGAAGTCGCCGTCGGCGTGCTGGCGACACAAGTCGGCCTCAGCCAGTCGGCTCTCTCTCAGCACCTGTCGAAACTGCGCGCTCAAAAGCTGGTCAAGACCCGGCGGGACGCACAAACCATATACTATTCGAGCACCTCCGAGCCGGTCATGAAAATTCTGGCAACGCTCGAAGACATCTACCTCGTGCAAAACAGGAATAGATCCGCCGCTTGATGATAGCGCTGACATGAATGTCGGCCGATGCCCTGCCGCAAGGGGATGTTCCCGGAGGCGTGGCAGCGATATTTCAGCACCTGAACCTTAATGGCACGACCGGCAAATTTGCGATTTGCCGGTCGTGCTTTTTTCTTGAAAGCCATATTCTTCCTGCTCCCCTCGCCGGAAAGTCTTGCAGCATGACCGCGCCGAGGCGCTCGCCCGTGATCGAGCGAAGCAGCTTGAGCCTGCCGTCAGGAGGGGCTTCGGGACTTTTCCCGTTGACGCCTTGGGAAGCCCTGATAATTTGACCGGGCAGTAAAAATATGGGCGAGAAGCCCCCGGGAAAGGGCCGTCAGCGGCCAGGAGAACAGCATGTCCAACCGCCTCAACGCACCGAACGATCTTCGCGCCTTCTGGATGCCGTTTACGGCAAACCGCCAGTTCAAGAAGGAGCCGCGTTTGTTCGTCGGCGCCAAGGACATGTATTATACGACCCATGACGGCCGTCAGGTGCTGGACGGCACGGCTGGCCTCTGGTGCGTCAATGCCGGCCACTGCCGTCCGAAGATCACCGAGGCGATCCGCGAGCAGGCCGGCGAACTCGATTACGCGCCGGCCTTCCAGCTCGGCCACCCCAAGGCCTTCGAACTGGCAAACCGGCTGGTCGACATCGCCCCGGAAGGCCTGAACCACGTTCTCTACACCAATTCCGGTTCTGAATCCGTCGAGACTGCGCTCAAGGTGGCGCTCGCCTATCACCGGGTGAAGGGCAATGGTTCACGCTTCCGCCTGATCGGCCGCGAGCGCGGCTATCACGGCGTCAATTTCGGCGGGATCTCGGTCGGCGGCATCGTCACCAACCGCAAGATGTTCGGCACGCTTCTGACCGGCGTCGATCACATGCCGCACACCCACCAGCCCGGCAAGAACAGCTTCACCCGCGGCGAGCCCGAGCATGGCGGCGACATCGCCACCGAACTCGAACGTATCGTTACTCTGCATGACGCCTCTACCGTCGCCGCCGTCATCGTCGAGCCGGTGGCCGGCTCCACCGGCGTCTTGATCCCGCCGAAGGGCTACCTGCAGAAGCTGCGCGAGATCTGCACCAAGCATGGCATCCTTCTGATCTTCGACGAGGTCATCACCGGCTTCGGACGCCTCGGCGCCCCCTTCGCCGCGCAATATTACGACGTCAAGCCTGACATGATCACCGCCGCCAAGGGGTTGACCAATGGCGTCATTCCGATGGGCGCCGTCTTCGTCACCTCCGAGATCCATGATGCCTTCATGAACGGCCCGGAGCACATGATCGAGTTCTTCCACGGCTATACCTATTCCGGCAACCCGATCGCGTCTGCCGCAGCACTCGCCACGCTCGACACCTACAAGGAAGAGGGTCTGCTGACACGCGCCGCCGAGCTCTCCGACTACTGGGCCGATGCTCTGCACTCGCTGAAGGACTGCCCCAATGTCATCGACATCCGCAACACCGGCCTGATCGGCGCGATCGAACTCGACCCGATCGCCGGCGAACCGACCAAGCGCGCCTTCACCGCTTTCCTGAAAGCCTATGAAAGCGGCCTGCTGATCCGCACCACCGGCGATATCATCGCGCTCTCTCCGCCACTGATCATCGAGAAGCAACACATCGACGAGCTCTTCGGCAAGCTGCGGACGATCCTGCAAAACAACATCTGAAAAAGCTCGCAAGCTTCCGGCAACAGCGCCTGCGTCGCGCGTCAGAAAAGAGGCGCGGCGCTGTAAGCCCGTGCAGGCCCTTTTGTTGCGAAGATGGGTAGATTTCAGTTCACGGCGGCGACGGAAAGGCAGAGGGCGAATTTCTTCAGGAGCCGGCGATCAAAATGCCCTTCATTGCCAAGCATCCACTTCAATGCCTGGCTCGCGCTCCATGGCGCTCTGTATGGCCGCACGGAGGTGATGGCGTCATAGACGTCGCAAATCGCGGCAAGGCGCGAATGGAAGCTGACCTGCTCTTCGGAAAGCTTGCGGGGATAACCCTTGCCGTCGATACGCTCATGATGATTGAGGCAGACGTCTAGAACGATCTCCGATATGCCTTCCTGGCGTGACAGGATTGCGTGTCCCTTTTCCGGATGGTCGCGGATCATCTTGATCTCGTCCTCGTCCAAGGGACCTTCCTTGTTCAGTATCTCGAGCGGAATTTCGAGTTTACCGACATCGTGCAGCAATCCCGCCGTGCCGAGCGCCTGCACGGTTGCCTCGTCAAGCCCGAGATGACGGCTGAAAAGGATCATCAGCGCACTCACCGAAATGGAATGCAGGAATGTCGCCTCGTCCCTGGATTTCAGACGCGTAACGCTCAAAAAGACAGTGGGATTCTGATCTATCGACTTGGAGACCGAGGAAATCACCGGAGCCACCTGATCGATGCTGATCCCGTCGCCGTGCTGGAGTCGACCAAAAACACTTTCCAGCACCTGCACGGATTTCTGGATGGTCTCGCGTGCCGCCTTGGTATCGATCTCGATATTGCCGCCCGGCAGGCCATCAATGTCGAGGCCTCTGCTGGTGTTGATGATAACACCTGTCATGCCGCTCTTGCGAAGCTTCTGGGCATCGATTTCACGGCGCAGGAGAAATCTTCGTTTAGACAAAAGAGGATCCTGCCAGGCACCCTCGATCGCCTCTACAAACATTCCGGTGCGCACCTGTCTGGCTTCGACCCGCTTGAGCATCCAGCTCTCTATTCCTGAAAATATCTCTCTGTTTATTTCGACCGCTCTTTTGCATCGCAGCAATATATGCGCGCACAATGGTTCTACACTAACTGGTAGAATCAAGTGTTAATCTCAAAGCGGAATTCGAATAGTCAGACAGATAGAGAGCTTCCGCGAAATTCGGGAGGGTTCATCGGCACGCCGCTGACGCGGGGTACCAGCACCCCGTAAAAATAGGAAAACGGCGCCGAGATCGATGATTTTTCGACGATTCGCGCCGAATCGGCTCGATTTTCGTTTCATTTTGTTATCATCTTGCGGAATCTCACCAAAATTTCTAGAAATCTTGGCGTTGCGCCCGTTCGAGCCAAACATGGCCGGAGGGCGCATTGATCGCGCCGATATCGATCGTCCTTGGCACGGCCTGAGGGTCGTTGAACGATCCGGAAAAACCGGCGCGGCACCTCATCGTGGGTCGAATGACCCCATCCAAGGAGACAGACAATGACCCTCAAGACATTGACGGCGACCCTCGTCGCGTCACTCGCCTTTGCGCCGCTCGCCCATGCCGATATCACCATCGGCCTGATCGCGCCGCTGACCGGCCCCGTCGCGGCCTATGGCGATCAGGTGAAGAACGGCGCTCAGACCGCCGTCGACGAGATCAACAAGAAGGGCGGGATTCTCGGCGAGAAGGTCGTCCTCGAACTGGCCGACGATGCCGGCGAACCGAAACAGGGCGTTTCCGCCGCCAACAAGGTCGTCGGCGACGGCATCCGTTTCGTTGTCGGCCCGGTGACCTCGGGCGTCGCCATCCCGGTTTCGGACGTGCTTGCTGAAAACGGCGTGCTGATGGTCACTCCGACTGCGACGGCCCCTGACCTGACAAAGCGCGGTCTCACCAACGTGCTGCGCACCTGCGGCCGCGACGACCAGCAGGCCGAAGTCGCCGCCCAATATGTGCTGAAGAATTTCAAGGACAAGCGCGTCGCCATCGTCAACGACAAGGGCGCCTACGGCAAGGGCCTTGCCGACGCCTTCAAGGCGACGCTGAACGCCGGTGGCATCACCGAAGTGGTCAATGACGCGATCACCCCAGGCGACAAGGATTTCAGCGCGCTCACCACCCGCATCAAGTCCGAGAAGGTCGACCTCGTCTATTTCGGCGGTTATCACCCGGAAGGCGGTCTGCTCGCCCGCCAACTGCATGACCTCGCCGCCAACGCGACGATCATCGGCGGCGACGGCCTCTCCAACACCGAATTCTGGGCAATCGGCACGGATGCCGCCGCCGGCACCATCTTCACCAATGCCTCGGACGCCACCAAGAACCCGGACTCCAAGGCCGCAGCCGAGGCGCTCGCCGCCAAGAACATCCCGGCCGAAGCCTTCACCCTGAACGCCTATGCCGCCGTCGAAGTGCTGAAGGCTGGCATCGAGAAGGCTGGCAGCGCCGAGGATGCGGAAGCCGTCGCGACCGCGCTGAAGGGCGGCCAGGAGATCCCGACCGCCATCGGCAAAGTCACCTACGGCGAAACCGGCGACCTGACCTCGCAGAGCTTCTCGCTCTACAAATGGGAAGCCGGCAAGATCGTTGCTGCCGAATAAACCATCGCTGACCGTCGACGACCGGGCGCCCTTACGGCGCCCGGTTTCGTTTTGCGGCACTCGCTTGTGGCGGCAGATCGGTTATAAGTTTCGGAATCGGTTGTAATGTGAGCAATGCCATGACCACCAAGCTCGAACGTCTCATCGACCAGGGCGTCGGCCGCGTGCCGGCCGATATCGTGCTGAAGGGTGGCCGCTTCTTCGATCTCGTCACCGGCGAACTCGTCCTCTCCGACATTGCCATCGGCGCCGATCGCATCGTCGGCACCTCAGGCAATTATGATGGCGAGACCGAGGTCGATATTTCGGGCAGGATCGTCGTTCCCGGCTTCATCGACACGCATCTGCACATCGAATCCTCGCTGGTGACGCCGCATGAATTCGATCGCTGCGTCTTGCCCTATGGCGTCACCACCGCGATCTGCGATCCGCACGAGATCGCCAATGTGCTCGGAAGCGCCGGCATCGAATTCTTTCTCGAATCGGCGCTGGAGACGATCATGGACATCCGCGTCCAGCTCTCCTCTTGCGTTCCGGCGACCCATCTCGAAACCTCCGGCGCCGATCTGCCGATCGAGCGCCTCCTGCCCTACCGCCACCATCCGAAAGTCATCGGCCTTGCCGAATTCATGAATTTCCCCGGCGTGATCCACAAGGATCCCGTCTGCATGGCCAAGCTCGAGGCCTTCCAGGGTGGCCATATCGACGGTCACGCGCCGCTGCTGTCCGGCAACGACCTCAACGGCTACCTCTCGGCCGGCATCCGCACCGAGCACGAATGCACGACGGCCCGCGAAGCACTGGAAAAGATCCGCAAGGGCATGCATATCCTCGTGCGCGAAGGTTCGGTCTCCAAGGATCTCGCCGCGCTGATACCCATAATCACCGAGCGGCTGTCGCCCTATCTGGCGCTCTGCACCGACGACCGCAATCCGCTCGATATCGCCGAACAGGGCCATCTCGATCACATGATCCGCACGGCGATCGCAAGCGGCGTCGAGCCCCTGGCGATCTACCGCGCCGCCTCGATCTCGGCTGCCCGCGCCTTCGGCCTCAGGGATCGCGGTCTGGTCGCACCGGGCTGGCGCGCCGATCTTGTGGTTCTCGACAGCCTGGAAAATTGTCGCGCCGACATGGTCTTCTCCGCCGGCCGCCGGGTCACCGATGCACTCTTTTCCTCGCGCAGACCGGTTGTTCCGATCGGCCTCGACAGCGTCAAGGCCCGGCCCGTCAACGCCGCCCATTTCGGCGTGCCGGTCGCCGAGGGTGAAACGCCTGTCATCGGCGTCATGCCGGGCAAGATCATCACCGAACATCGCCGCTACCGCCTGCCGGTCAGGGGCAACGAGACGACGGTCGATCTTGCCAATGATATCATCAAGGTCGCCGTCATCGAGCGCCATGGCAAGAACGGCAACCATGCCAACGGCTTCGTCCAGGGCTTCGGCCTGAAGAAGGGCGCGATCGCCTCCACCGTCGGCCATGACAGCCACAACATCTGCGTCGTCGGCGTCAGCGAGGACGATATGGCGCGCGCGGCAAACCGTCTCGGCGAGATCAAGGGCGGCTTCGTCGTCGTCGAAGACGGCAAGGTCACCGGCGAAATCGCCCTGCCCATCGCCGGCCTGATGAGCCTTGAGCCCTATGAGACGGTCCGCGATACACTGCACCACCTGCGCAAAGCCGCCTTCGCGCTCGGCGCCACGCTGGAGGAACCCTTCCTCCAACTCGCCTTCCTGCCGCTGCCGGTCATTCCGCACTTGAAAATATCCGACCGCGGCATGGTTGACGTGGACAAGTTCGCGCTGATCGGGTGATGCAATTCCGGGGTTGATTCCGCAGTGGGCGACCTTTGACTGTCGCCTTCATGGTTACGGCAGCAAGAACATCAAACCCGCGCGCAAAACCCGTCGAGCGCCGCAAGCTTCACCGATCCCACGCCAGCCACCGCCGCGAAGCCCGGCATCTCGAGCGGTTCCTCAAGCACCACGCCATCAGGCAGGTGGAATTCCGCCGGTTCGCGCGTCAGGTTGAAGACGAAGAGCAGTTTTTCTCCGTCCTTTTCGCGGGTGAAGGCGAGCAGATCCTGGTTGGTGCCGATGAAGGTCATATCGCCGTCGATCAGTGCCGGATGGCTCCTCCGGAAAGCAAGCGTCCTGCGGTAGTGATGCAGCACCGAGCCGTCGCTTGCCTCCTGCATATCCACGGAAAGTGCTGCCTGCTCGTAAGGCACCGGCAGCCAGCTCTTTTCCGCCGAGGTGAAGCCCGCATGCGCTTTGCCGGCCTCCCAGGGCATTGGCGTGCGGCATCCGTCGCGGCCCTTGAAGGCCGGCCAGAAGCGGATGCCATAGGGGTCACGCAGATCCTCGAAGGCGAGTTCGGCCTCCGGAAGCCCGAGTTCCTCGCCTTGGTAGAGGCAGATCGAGCCGCGCAGCGCCGCAAGCACCGAGATCGCCAGCTTGGCGATGACAGGCCGCTCTTCCTCCGTCCGCGCAAAGCGGCTGACATGGCGCATGACGTCGTGGTTGGAAAAAGCCCAGCAGACCCAGCCGTCGGTCACCGCTTTCTGAAAAGCCTCAACGCAGCCGCGAATATGCTCGGCAGTGAAATCCGGTCCGAGCAGATCGAATGTGTAGCACATGTGCAGCTTGTCGCCGCCGCTTGTATAGGCGCCAACCGTCTTCAGCGAACGCGCGCCGTCGCCGACCTCGCCGACGGTCGTGCGATCCTCGTATTGGTCGAGCAGCGCCCGGAAGCGCTTGAGGAAATCGACATTTTCCGGCTGCGTCTTGTCGTAGAGATGGTTCTGCATGCCGTAGGGGTTGGTGTCGGGCGCATCGAGGCCTGCGTCGTCCTCATCCGGCTCGTGCGGCGGATTGCTCCTGAGCTGCTTGTCGCAGAAATAATAGTTCACTGTGTCCAGCCGGAAGCCGTCGACGCCGCGGTCGAGCCAGAACCTCACTGTCTCCAGTACCGCATCCTGCACTGCCTTGCTGTGGAAGTTGAGGTCCGGCTGTGAGGTCAGGAAATTATGCTGGTAATATTGGCGACGCACGCCATCCCATTCCCAGCCCGGTCCGCCGAAGATCGACAGCCAGTTGTTCGGCGCCGTACCGTCAGGCTTCGGATCGGCCCAGACATACCAATCCGCCTTGGAATTGGTCCGGCTCGACCGGCTCTCGACGAACCAGGGATGCCGGTCTGATGTGTGCGAGATCACCTGGTCGATGACGACCTTGATGCCGAGCCTGTGCGCCTCGGCCATCATCTCGTCGAAATCGGCGAGCGTCCCGAAGATCGGATCGACATCGCAATAATCGGAAACGTCGTAGCCCATATCGGCCATCGGCGACTTGAAGAAGGGCGAGAGCCAGATCGCGTCGACGCCGAGGCTGGCAATATGCGGCAGCCGGCGGGTGATTCCCCTGAGATCGCCGAGCCCGTCGCTGTTGGTATCCTGAAACGATCGCGGATAGACCTGATAGATCACCGCGCCGCGCCACCAGTCCGCACTCCCGCCTGCCTGCAATGCCATCGGCTACATCTCCTGCCTCGTTTGCGCCCGCCACACTAAAGCGGAAGAAACAAAAGACAACCATGTGAAGCCGTTATGAAGGCGCTGCGAAGGCCGGGAGGCATCGTCGCGATCCGACAAGGGGGAGACGTATATAGGCTTGTCCACAACCCCTTTCCACCCACCGGATTTGGGGTTGCAACGCAAAGCCTTTGCGATAATGTGCGCACTGACCTGCACGTAAGAGGTCAAACACCGGGAACAAATGTCTAATAAAGGCGCAAAGCCTAGAAAGGTGGACCCACCATGAACCAATTCACGAAAAAATTTCTCGCCTCTGCAATGCTTGGCACATTGCTGGCGTTTTCGGCGCATGCGGCCACGCTGAACATTCACAATGGTGGCGACCCGCAGTCGCTCGATCCGCAGAAACTGTCAGGCGACTGGGAGAACCGTATCGCCGGTGACATCTTCGAGGGCCTCGTCACCGAGGACGCCAAGGACAATCCGATCCCAGGCCAGGCCGAAAGCTGGACGATTTCGCCTGATGGCAAGGTCTACACCTTCAAGCTTCGCGACGGCATCAAGTGGTCCGATGGCCAGCCGGTAACGGCAGGAGACTTCGTCTTCGCCTTCCAGCGCCTCGTCGACCCGAAGAACGCCGCTGACTATGCCTATCTGCAATTCACCATCAAGAATGCGGAAAAGATCAACAAGGGCGAGATCACCGATCTCAACCAGCTCGGCGTCAAGGCGATCGACGACAAGACGCTCGAAATCACGCTCGAAAATGCCACGCCCTATTTCCTCAATGCCCTGATGCATTACACCGCCTATCCGCTGCCGAAGCATGTCGTCGAGGCGAAGGGTCAGGATTGGGTCAAGATCGGCAACATCGTCACTAACGGCCCTTACAAGCCGGTCGAATGGGTTCCGGGCTCGCATGTCACGACGGTCAAGAACGACCAGTGGTACGACACCAAGGACCTGAAGATCGACGGCGCGAAGTTCTTCGTGCTCGAAGACCAGGAAGCCGCGCTGAAACGCTATCGCGCCGGCGAATTCGACATCCTCACCGACTTCCCGACCGACCAGTATGAATGGATGAAGAAGAACCTGCCCGGCCAGGCGCACGTCGCCCCCTTCTCCGGCCTCTACTATTACGTCGTCAACTCGCAGAAGCCGCCCTTCAGCGACAAGCGCGTCCGCCAGGCTCTCTCCATGGCGATCAACCGTGAAGTGATCGGCCCGCAGATCCTCGGCACCGGCGAATTGCCGGCCTATTCCTGGGTTCCGCCGGGCACAGCGAATTACGGCGAGCCGGCCTATGTCAGCTGGAAGGACCTGCCCTATAGCGAGAAGGTCGCCGAAGCCAAGAAGCTTCTGACCGAAGCCGGTTTCGGCCCGGACAAGCCGCTGCACGCGGTGCTCAGCTACAACACCAACGACAACCACAAGCGCATCGCCGTCGCCATTGCCTCCATGTGGAAGCCGCTCGGCGTCGATGTCGAGCTTGTCAATGCCGAAACCAAGGTGCATTACGACCAGATGCAGCGTGGCCAGGTGGAAATCGGCCGCGCCGGCTGGCTCGCCGACTATAACGACCCGGACAACTTCCTGAACCTCCTGGTGACAGGCGTACAGATGAACTATGGCCGCTGGTCCAATCCCGAATACGACAAGCTGATCAAGGAAGGCAACGCCGAGACGGACCTCACCAAGCGTGCGGCGATCTTCAAGAAGGCCGAACAACTGGCGCTGGATGAATCCGCCGCCCTGCCGATCTACTACTATGTCTCGAAGAACGTCGTTTCGCCGAAGATCGAAGGCTTCGTCGACAATATTCAGGACATCCACCGCACCCGCTGGCTGTCGATGAAAGAGTAAGGGAAAACGGTCCTTTCCGCGCATTGCGGAAAGGACCGGCCCACGATCATGATCAAATACGCCCTCCGTCGCCTGCTATCGACGATCCCCGTTCTGTGGATCGCCGTCACAGCCTGCTTTTTTGTTTTGCGCCTTGCCCCCGGCGGCCCTTTCGATGGCGAAAGGCCATTGCCGCCGGTGATCCTGAAGAACCTTGCGATCCACTACAATCTCGATAAGCCGCTCATCCAGCAGTACCTGATCTATGTCGGTGACCTGCTCCGGGGCGATCTCGGCCCCTCCTTCGCCAGCGAGGATTTCACCGTCGCCCAGCAGATCATGATCGGTCTGCCCTACACCTTCACCATCGGTACGGCTGCCTTCCTGATTGCCATCATTGTCGGCGTGGCCGTCGGCTGTCTTGGGGCTCTCTATCAGAACAAGGCACCGGATTATATTCTGGGCGCGCTCATTCTGGTGGGCGTCGTGCTGCCGAACTTCCTGATTGCGCCCATCCTGCAGCTCGTCTTCGGCATCCATCTCGCTTGGTTTCCGGTCGGCGGCTGGGGTGACGGCTCGATCAAATACCTCATCTTGCCGATCGTCGTTCTGGCGCTGCCGCATGCCGGCCGTATCTCGCGCATCACCCGCGGCTCGATGATCGAGGTGATGAATCAGAACTTCATTCGCACCGCCAAGGCCAAAGGCATCGGTCCCCGCCTGACAGTCATGCGCCATGCGCTGAAGCCCGCCATGATGCCTGTCGTCTCCTATCTGGGTCCAGCGGCAAGTTACCTTCTCACCGGCTCGCTGGTTGTCGAGAGCATCTTCGGATTGCCCGGCATCGGCCGCTATTTCGTCAACGCAGCGCTGAACCGTGACTACGGCATGGTTCTCGGCACGGTCATCTTCTACATGGTGCTGATCGTGTTCCTGAACCTTCTCGTCGATATCGCCTATGCGTGGCTCGATCCGAAAGTGAGAAACCGATGATTCTCAATCCCGCAAAACGCGAGTTGCTCGCCCAGGAACTGCTGGAGGCGGAGGGCCTTGCGCCCGAAAGCCGTTCGCTCACCAGGGATGCGTTACGCCGCCTCGGGCGCAACAAGGCAGCCGTCCTGTCGATTTTCGTCCTGGCGCTGCTGATCCTTGCGGCCTTCCTCGGCCCCTGGTTCATTCCCTTCAACTATGAGGATCCGGATTGGGCGGCCTTCCGCATACCGCCCTCGATCGAAACCGGCCACTATTTCGGTACCGACCCGAACGGCCGCGACCTTCTCGCCCGCGTCTTTTACGGCACCCGCGTCTCGCTTGCCGTGGCGCTGACGGCGACCGTCGTCTCCGTCTTCATCGGCGTGCTCTACGGCGCGGTATCGGGCTATATCGGCGGCAGGCTGGATGCGATCATGATGCGCTTCGTCGACATCATGTATGCGCTTCCCTATATCCTCTTCGTCATCCTGCTGATGGTGATCTTCGGCCGCAACGTCTATCTGCTCTTTGCGGCGATCGGCGCGCTGGAATGGCTGACCATGGCCCGCATCGTGCGCGGCCAGACGCTGTCGATCAAGCATCGCGAATTCATCGAGGCGGCCCGCGCATCCGGGCAGCGGCCGTTCAAGATCATCATCAAGCACATCATCCCGAACCTCGTTGGCCCCGTGGTCATCTTCGCGGCGCTGACGGTGCCTGAAATCATCGCCACCGAAAGCTTCCTTTCCTATCTCGGCTTCGGCGTGCAGGAGCCGCTGACCTCGCTCGGCACGCTGATCGCCGAGGGGACCGATGCCATGGAAAGCATGCCCTGGCTGCTGGTCTTCCCGGCCAGCTTCCTCGTGGCCCTGCTGCTCAGCCTGCTGTTCATCGGCGACGGCCTGCGCGACGCGTTCGACCCGAAGGATCGTTAAATGACGGACACCCTCCTCGAACTCAAAGACTACTCGATCACCTTCAAGACGCCGGATGGAGAGGTGAAGGCGGTCTCGAACATGAACCTGACGGTCAAGCGCGGCGAGCGCATCGCCATCGTCGGCGAATCCGGCTCCGGCAAGAGCCAGACCTTCCTCGGCATCATGGGCCTGCTCGCCAAGAACGGCAGAACGACGGGACAGGCGCTGCTCGAAGGCAAGGACGTGCTGGCGCTGAAACCGCGCGAACTCGACCAGATCCGCGGCAAGGACATGGCGATGGTCTTCCAGGACCCGATGACCGCCCTCAATCCATCGCTGAAGATCTCCCGGCAGTTGACGGAGCAGCTCGAGGTTCACGGCGGGCTCACGGCGCGCGCCGCATCCGCCGCCGCACTCGACATGCTGAAACGCGTCGGCATTCCCGACCCGACCCGGCGCTTCCACCTCTATCCGCACGAGCTATCCGGCGGCATGCGCCAGCGCATCGTCATCGCCATGGCGCTGCTCACCCGGCCGAAACTTCTGATCGCCGACGAACCGACGACGGCGCTCGACGTCACCATCCAGGCGCAGATCCTCGATCTCTTCAACGACCTGACGGCGGAGATGAACACGGCGCTCGTCATGATCACCCACGATCTCGGCGTGGTTGCCGGCCTCGCCGACCGCGTCGCCGTCATGTATGCCGGCCGCATCGTCGAGGAGGCTCCCGTCGACGAGCTCTTCGACAACCCGGCCCATCCCTATACCGCAGCACTGCATGCCTCGATCCCGCGCCCTGACCAGGATGTCGACGACCTCGTCGTCATCCCGGGCCGCCCGCCGAACCTGCAGCACCTGCCGAAGGGCTGCAATTTCTCGCCGCGCTGCTCGCAGGTCCAGGACGATTGCATCGATCGCCCGCCGCCGCTCGAAACGCTGGCGCCGCACCATTGCGCCGCCTGTTACCACCCTTTCCCGCGTCGCGAGGAGCTGCTCAACCATGGCTGAACGATCGCTTCTGAGGGTCGAGAACCTGACGACCCAATTCGAACTGCCGGCGAAAGGCCTCTTCAAGCCGCCGATCTTCCTGACTGCCGTCAACAATGTCAGCTTCGACCTCAGCGAAGGCCGCACGCTCGGCATCGTCGGCGAATCCGGCTGCGGCAAGTCCACGCTCGGCCGCTCCATCCTGCGGCTGCTGAAATCGCAGAAAGGTCGCATCCTCTGGCAGGGCCGGAACCTTCTCGACCTGTCGGACGAGGAAATGCGCGCCGCCCGCCGCGACATGCAGATCATCTTTCAGGATCCGATCGCCTCGCTCGACCCGCGCATGACGGTCGGAGACATCATCGCCGAGCCGCTCACCGTCTTCGAGCCGAAACTCTCCAAAACCGAGCGCACCGAGCGTGTCCGCGAGATCATGACCGCCGTCGGCCTGGTGCCGGAAATGATCAACCGCTATCCGCACGAATTCTCCGGCGGCCAGGCGCAACGCATCGGCATTGCCCGCGCGGTCGTCACCAAACCGAAACTCATCATCTGCGACGAGCCGGTTTCGGCCCTCGACGTCTCGATCCAGGGTCAGGTCATCACGCTTCTGCGCAAGCTGCGCAAGGAGTTCGGCCTGACGCTGATCTTCATCAGCCATGACCTTTCCGTCGTGCGCCTGATCTCCGACGATGTGCTGGTGCTCTATCTCGGCAGGGTTGTCGAAGCCGGCGACTGCGCCACCGTCTTTGACCATCCCGCCCATCCCTATACGCAGGCACTCTTCTCCGCCGCGCCGATCCCGGATCCGAAGCTCGCGCGCCTGCGCACCCGGATCCGGCTGCAGGGTGATCCACCTTCACCGCTCAACCCACCGAAAGGCTGCGTCTTCTCACCGCGCTGCTGGAAGGCGACCGACATCTGTCGCACCGAAATGCCGCCGACCGAGGAGGTCCGTCCCGGCCAGAAGGCCGCCTGTTATCATATGGACAGGCCATGAACGGAACGAGGGCCGCGTGAGAGCGGCCTTCGCCCTGGATGCCTGATGCGCCATCCATTGTCAGAACGAAGCGGACTATTTTTGGATCTAAAGTCCCCAATAAGAAAGATTTTATGAGCGCGTGCTATCCCATTTCGGCCTAATCGCAAGCCAGGGGAACGCTTACATGAAATCGAAAATATCAGCTTTGATCGCACTCGCCGCCACGATGATCGCCGCCTCCGCCGGTTCGTCGCATGCCGAAGATCTGAACTTCAAGCTCACCAACGGAACGAACTCCGTCCTGACGCGCTTCTACAGTTCGCCGACCGGCGTCGGCGAATGGGAAGAAGACGTCTTCGGCGACGACGTTCTCAATCCGGGCGAGAGCATCGATATCACCATCGCCGATGGCCGCACCGTCTGCAAATACGACATGCGCTTCGAATTCGAGGAAGGCTCAAACCTCGCAACCACAGAAGATACGCAGGATCTTTGCGCGATGGGCAGCTATACCATCCACGAATAGGCATCCTTCTGAAAGCCCGCCTTCGCCTCGTCGGTGAAGGCGGGCTTTCATCTCCCGTGATATCGGCGCTTGTCACTCCGCCCGGCTCCGCGTATCAGCGAATGAAGAGCAGCGGATAATCCGCCAATTCAAAGTGATAGAGCGTCCGTAGCGTGTCCTGTTGGATCTGCAGCGCTCTCATGCCGGGAGGACAAGGTGAGCAGACGGTTTCTATCGATCGGTGAATGCATGGTGGAGCTCTCGCAGGCAGGCGATGGCCTGCTGCGCAAAGGCTTCGCCGGCGATACCTTCAACACCGCCTGGTATGCCCGCGCCTGCCTTGCCGCCGATTGGTCGGTCGATTATTTCACCGCTCTCGGCGACGATGCCATGTCGGACGAGATGCTGGCCTTCATCGACAAATCAGGCATCGGCACGAGCCTGATCCGCCGCATCAGGGGCAGGACGCCCGGCCTCTATATGATCAACCTGAAAGACGGCGAACGCTCCTTCAGCTATTGGCGCGACAGCTCTGCCGCCCGCAGCCTGGCCGCCGACCCGGATCGTCTGCGCGAGGCGGTGGAAAGCGCTGCCGTTATCTATTTCTCGGGCATCACCCTTGCCATCCTGCCGCATGAGGATGCTGAGACGTTGCTCGCCGAGGTCCGCCGCGCCAAGGCCGCCGGCAAGCTCGTCGTGTTCGATCCGAACATCCGTCCCCGCCTCTGGTCGAGCTACGACGTCATGCATACGACGATCAGCGAGGGCGCCCGCTCCTCCGTGATCGTCATGCCTAGCTTCGACGACGAGGCCGCCCATTTCGGCGACGATTCCATCGAGGCAACGATCCACCGCTATCGCACGCTGGGCGCTGTCGATATCGTCGTCAAGAACGGCGCAGACGGAGTAAGGTTGAATTTTGCCGGCGAGGAGACCTTCGTTCCAGCCGAAAAGGTGAAGAAAGTGGTGGACACCACCAGCGCCGGCGACAGTTTCAACGGCGCCTTCCTTGCCCGCTACCTTGAGACCTCGGACGCACTGGCCGCCGCCCGCTTCGCCGCAAAGGTCGCAGCCCGCGTCGTCAGCGAACACGGCGCATTGGTCGCAAAGGAAAAGCTTGGATTGGATCGCGGCTGAACCCGCGCTGACAACACCCTACGAACGCTGCCCCCGCCTTGTCGGCATCTCCTGCACCGCGCGCCCAAGGGAAGCACCGCTGCTTTAGATCCGCGCACGAGCCGAAAACTCCGCTTTACCGGGTCGAGTGCCAGGAAAATCAGGATTCGAAATCAGGACTTCTTCGGCCGATCGGACTCGCGAACCGCCTCGTCATGATACCAGCAGCTGTCGAGCGCGTCGCAGACATCGGCCGCCTCACGCTCCATCAGCCGGGCGCGTTCGAACCGGTTGATGGCCCGCATCGGCTTGACGGGAAACTGGTAGATCGTTGCGGATTCACGATGGAAACCGGTGGGCATGAGATCGCCTCCATTCAGCACGGCGCATCAACATTCAGGACCATTACCATAGCACAATGCACATAGTTTATGCAAATTGCACAATATATGTGCATTGTTGTAATTATAGCCGCTCAACATGCTGACCAGGCCGAAAGCTTCCGCCTATTTGTTCAACACTTCATCATTTCAGCCCTAACGCCTCAATTTTCATCCGGTTCCGAAGCGGAAAAGCCGCGTTCTGCTTGAAGATAGGGCCCTCGACCGTCAAATCGGGCTGTTTTTGGAAAAAGAAAAATGCGCGTCGACTGGCTGATTCGCGATTTTTCTTTGGCCCGGCAGCTGAACTGGCACGCTACATGCTTTTAAAGCGTCATCCCCTGGCGGTCGGATGCGCTTGCGCGCCGAGATCGTCTCCGGATTTGCTCACCTTCGTAGCATTGAGAGAGTCACGATGACAAAATATAAGCTCGAGTATATTTGGCTCGATGGGTACACTCCGGTACCGAACCTGCGTGGCAAGACGCAGATCAAGGAATTCGACGCATTCCCGACGCTGGAACAGCTTCCGCTCTGGGGCTTTGACGGCTCCTCGACGCAGCAGGCTGAAGGCCGCAGCTCCGATTGCGTGCTGAAGCCGGTCGCCATCTATCCCGACCCGGCCCGCACCAACGGCGCTCTCGTCATGTGCGAAGTCATGATGCCGGATGGCGTCACGCCGCACGCATCGAATGCCCGCGCCACCATCCTCGACGACGAAGATGCCTGGTTCGGCTTCGAGCAGGAATATTTCTTCTACCAGAACGGCCGTCCGCTCGGCTTCCCCGAGCAGGGCTACCCCGCTCCGCAGGGTCCGTACTACACCGGCGTCGGCTATTCGAACGTCGGCGACGTTGCCCGCGAAATCGTCGAAGAGCATCTCGACCTCTGCCTCGCTGCCGGCATCAATCACGAAGGCATCAACGCCGAAGTGGCCAAGGGCCAGTGGGAATTCCAGATTTTCGGCAAGGGCTCCAAGAAGGCCGCCGACCAGATCTGGATGGCACGCTACCTCTTGCAGCGCCTGACCGAAAAGTACGGCATCGACATCGAGTATCATTGCAAGCCGCTCGGTGACACCGACTGGAACGGCTCGGGCATGCATTGCAATTTCTCGACCAAGTACATGCGCGAAGTCGGCGGCAAGGCCTATTTCGAAGCGCTGATGGCGCAGTTCGAAAAGAACCTGATGGACCACATCAACGTCTACGGTCCTGACAACGACAAGCGCCTGACCGGCAAGCACGAAACGGCTCCGTGGAACAAGTTCTCCTACGGCGTTGCCGACCGTGGTGCTTCGATCCGCGTTCCGCACTCCTTCGTCAAGAACGACTACAAGGGCTATCTGGAAGATCGCCGCCCGAACTCGCAGGGCTGCCCCTACCAGATCGCTTCGCAGGTTCTGAAGACGATTTCGGAAGTTCCGACAGCAAGCTCGGCTTCCGCTGCCGCTTAACCTCCCAAACGGCGCCGGGCCACGACCGGCGCCGTCATCCTTTCCGTAAGAGAATTGCGATCGACCGCTGACATATTCGCGGGAATCGAGCCGCTAAGGCCCTCTAGATGCTGGCATGCGGCTGTAATATTTCCATCATGGTCATGCCTCAAAATGGAGAAGCGGGAATCGCCGTTCCGGAACCCCGCTTTGGGGTTGAGCGTTGCCAGATCACTGCAACGCAGATGGAAATCGTGACATGTTGCAACGTCCGGCAAACACTTATAGCGGCGAAAGCTGGGCCAATGCCGCAGCCGCCGGCAATCTGCCGGAACGGCTGGTAATCGTCACCGACGCCTGGCATCCGCAAGTCAACGGCGTCGTGCGCTCGATCGAGAACACCAATCGCGAGCTGGCGAAGATGGGCGTCGAGGTTTCGATGGTGACGCCGGAGCGCTTCCACAGCATCCCCTGCCCGACCTATCCCGAGATCCGCCTGTCGATCGCCAATTACCGCCGCGTCGCCCGCGAGATCGAAAAGCACAATCCTTCCTACGTGCATATCGCCACCGAAGGCCCGCTGGGGCTCACTGCCCGGCGCTGGTGCCTGCGCAAGCGCATGCCCTTCTCGACCAGCTATCACACGCGTTTTCCGGAGTATGTTTCTGCCCGCTTGCCGATCCCGCAGAGCTGGCTCTATGCCTTCGTGCGCTGGTTCCACAATGGCGGTGCCGGCTGCATGGTGGCGACACCGAGCCTTGCCCGCGAGCTATCGGCGCGCGGCATCAGGAACCTGATGCCTTGGACCCGTGGCATCGACGCCTCGCAATTCCACCCCATGCCGCTTGAAGACGAGCCTTTCGGCCTCCCCCGTCCGATCTTCATGACGGTCGGTCGCGTCGCGTTGGAAAAGAACCTGCCGGCCTTTCTCGATCTCGACCTGCCCGGCTCGAAAGTCGTCGTCGGCGACGGCCCGGCGCGCGCCGAACTGGAGCAACTCTATCCCCAGGTACACTTCACCGGCGTGAAATTCGGTGAGGATCTGGCGAAAATCTATGCCCAGGCCGATGTCTTCGTCTTTCCCTCGCTCACCGACACCTTCGGCAATACCATCCTCGAGGCGCTGGCATCGGGCGTTCCGGTCGCAGCTTATCCGGTCACCGGCCCGCTCGACATTATCGGTGAGGACAGCGAAGTCGGGGCACTCGATGCCAACCTGCAGATCGCCTGCCTTGCCGCCCTCTCCGCCTCGCGGGAGAAGGCGCGTGAGCTCGCCATGCAATATTCCTGGGAAGCAGCGACCCTGCAGTTCATCAACAATATCCGCGCCGCCAACGGCGTCATCACGCCGAAATGGAAGAAGGCCTGGCAATTTGCCAAATCGCTTCCAAGAAGCAGAAAGCCCGGCGAAACCGCCGGGCCTCTCCCCTCCGCAGACTGATTGGTTTACTTGTGAAGCGCGCTGCGAAGCGTGTCGTTGGCGACCGCAATCGCGCTGCGTGCGGCAGGCGTTTCGGCAATCGCGTTCAGCAGCACGAAGTCATGGATCGTGCCGTTATAGCGCATCGACGTGACCTTGACGCCAGCTTGGCTAAGCTTGCGAGCGTAAGCCTCCCCCTCGTCGCGCAGCACGTCGTTTTCGTCAACGATGACGAGCGCCGGTGGCAGGCCGTTCAGCTGCTCCAGCGAGGCCTGCAGCGGTGAGGCCGTCGGCTCCTTGCGCTTGGCTTCATCAGGCAAATAGGCGTTCCAGAACCACTTCATCGCTTCCTTGGTCAGCCACGGGCCATCGGCGAACTGGTTGTAGGACCCGTTGTCGAAATTGGTGTCGGTGACTGGGTAGAACAGCACCTGCTGATCGATGGCAGGACCGCCGCGTTCCTTGGCAAGCAGTGTCACCACCGCCGCCATGTTGCCGCCGACGCTATCGCCGGAGACCGCGAGCCTGCTGGCGTCGACCTTGAACTCCTTGGCGTGTTCGGCGACATATTTGGTCGCAGCATAAGCCTGCTCGATGGCGACGGGATAGCGGGCTTCCGGCGAGCGTTCGTAATCGACGAAGACGACAGCGGCATCGGCGCCGTTGGCGATCTCGCGCACCAGCCGGTCATGCGTATCCGCATCGCCCAAAACCCACCCGCCGCCATGGAAATAGAGAATGACCGGCAGCGTGCCCTTGGCATGTTCCGGGCGGACGATGCGCAGCTTGATGCTGCCTGTCGGGCCTGCCTTGATGACCCTGTCCTCTTCCTGGGCAGCAAGCATCTTCACGTCGCCCTTCTGCGCCCCGGCCAGGACATTGCGGGCATCGGCCGGCGAGAGCGTGTAGATCGGTGCGCCACCGGCCAGCCCGTCGATGAATTTCTGCGTTGCCGGTTCCAGTACCGGATCGGCAAGCGCGCCAGCGGCGGAAGCTGCGAGCAGTGCGACTGCGGAAACTGCGGTCTTGATGGTCGACATTGTCTTGTCCTCTCGGTTTCGATGTTCGTTGTGAACACCGGATTTATATCGCGCACGATTATTTACCGGACAATTTAAATTTATGCATGACTGCCATGCATAAAGATCGCTTCCGATTATTTATTGCACTATATAAATTTTGCCAGTTCCGGAGACAAGCCATGCAGGATCAGCTGAAGCTCGACAATTTCATCTGCTTCGCCGTCTATACGGCAGGCCGCGCGCTGAACCGCGTCTACAAGCCGCTGCTCGATGCTCTGGGACTTACCTATCCGCAATATCTGGCGATGGTTTCTCTATGGGAGCAGAATGGCCAGACCGTCGGGGGCCTCGGCGAAAAGCTCTTCCTGGAATCGAGCACGCTGACCCCGCTGCTGAAACGCTTGGAAACCGCTGGTTATGTCAGACGCGAACGCAGCCGGGAGGACGAACGCGTCGTCGTCATCCGCTTGAGCGAAGAAGGCCATCGCCTGAAGGAAAAGGCGATCGGCATTCCCGGCTGCATCGCCGCTGCCAGCGGCCGCAATTCCGTCGATCTCACTCGGCTGCAGAGCGAGATCGTGGCGCTGCGCGAGGCGTTGAATAGAAGCGTGGCTTAGCTGCTGAATAGCCGATGGCTATCACAGAGCTTGTGATACCCCCTCTGCCCTGCCGGGCCCCGGGGTCGAACCACGGGTCTGACCCGTCCTTCGGACCCCCTACAGGTTGGGAGATCGGCTGGGCGTGATGGCTTCCCCCAACAACTGGCCATCACATGAACCGCAAATTTAAGGCGAGGCATAGCTTGTTGCCGATCTCCCCTTGTGGGGAGATGTCAGGCAGGCCAAGCGTGTGCCACACGGCACACGCCCTAACTTCACAAAACGCCGGCAATCATTGCAAGCCCAGCTCTACGTCCGCCTCTTCTTGCCTTCGAACGGATTGTCCGGCGAGCGGAAATGGATGCGGATCGGCACGCTCGGCATGTCGAAATCGGCGCGCAAGCCATTGATCAGGTAGCGCGTATAGGATTCCGGCAGCGCATCGGAGCGGGTGCAGGAGATCATGAAAGCCGGCGGGCGGGCTTTGACCTGCGTCATGTATTTCAGCTTGATCCGGCGGCCGGAAACGGCCGGTGGCGGATGTTGGATCTGCTGCGTCTCCAGCCAGCGATTGAGCCGCGCCGTCGAAATGCGTTTGTTCCAGACCCTGTCGGTATCGATGATCGACTGCATCAGCTTGTCGAGTCCCCAGCCGGTCTGGCCGGAGATCGGCACGGCGCGGATGCCGCGCGCCTGCGGCAGCAGCCGGTCGGTCTTTTCGCGCAGGTCGGCAAGCACCGCCTGCCGGTCTTCGATCATGTCCCACTTGTTGAAGGCGAGCACGGCCGCGCGCCCCTCGCGCAGCACCAGGTCGACAATCTGCAGGTCCTGCTTCTCGAAGGGGATCGTCGCATCGAAGACGATGACGACGGTTTCGGCGAAGCGGATGGCGCGCAGCGCATCGGCGACCGAGAGCTTCTCCAGCTTCTCGATCACCCGCGCCTTGCGGCGCATGCCTGCGGTGTCGAACATCTTGATGGTGCGGCCACGCCAGTCCCATTCGACCGAGATGGAGTCGCGGGTGATGCCGGCCTCCGGCCCGGTCAAAAGCCTGTCCTCGCCGAGGAAACGGTTGATTAGCGTCGATTTGCCGGCGTTCGGCCGGCCGACGATCGCCACCCTGAGCGGCTTGGTGTCGTCATAGACGGGCTCTTCGTCCTCGTCCTCACCCGCAGTCTCGGAAATGTCGACGTCGGTGACGGCAACATCTTCCTTCGCATAGGCCCGGTCCTCGCCGATCGCCGCGACGATCGCGTCGCGCAGGTCGATCATGCCCTGTCCGTGTTCGGCCGAAATCGGCGTCGGTTCACCGAGGCCGAGTGTATAGGCGTCGTAAAAGCCGCTGTCGGATCCGCGCGCTTCGGATTTGTTGGCGACCAGCACCACCGGCTTGCCGCGCCGACGCAGCATTTCCGCAAGGGCGGTGTCCACGGGCGTCAGCCCGCTTTTGGCGTCTACGACGAAAAGCGAAAGATCTGCCTCATCGATCGCCGCTTCTGTCTGCGCGCGCATCCGGCCCTGCAGGCTCTCCGCGTCGGCCTCTTCCAGACCGGCGGTATCGATGATCGTGAAGGTCAGGCCCATCAGCCGCGCATCGCCCGGCCGGCGGTCGCGGGTCACGCCCGGCGTGTCATCGACAAGCGCCAGCTTCTTCCCCACCAGTCGGTTGAAAAGCGTCGACTTGCCGACATTCGGACGACCGACGATGGCGACCGTGAAACTCATTCTTTTTCCTTAAAACTCAGCCCTGTGCGGCGGGCGCCTTGCCGGATGCGGTAATGAGATCAAGCATCATATGGGCGCGATTGGCAACATTGCGCGGGCTATCGGTATCATCGACGATCGACTGGAACCACTGGCGCGCCTGCGCCATGTTGCCGGCCTTATAGGAGGCAAGGCCGAGTGCTTCGCGCGCCGAATGCCGGAAGGCGTTGCCCGGCACGGCCATTTCCTCGATCGCAGCCGAAACCTGCTCGTAGCTGCCATTTTCGATGAGCAGCCAGCCGGCGCGCATTCTGGCGGCATCGCGCACGGCGGCAGGAACACCATTGTCCTTGCCGATCTCGTTGAAGGCGGCGATCGCCGCGCTAGCGTCGCCCTTCTGCGCCTGGACCGTCGCGGCCCGCATGCGCGCCAGCACCGGATAGGCGCCGTGGCCTTCCTTCTCAAGCTTGTCGAGCGCGGCCAGCGCCTCGTCGTTCTTATTCTCGTCGGCAAGCTTCATCGCCGCCAGGAACTGGTCGCCGGTGCCGGAGGAGCGGTTGTTGTCCCAATATTCGTAGACGACTTTGCCGGCGGTGCCGACGACGATCAGGATGGCAACGGCAATGATATAGCGGCCGAACCGGCGCCAGACGCCCTTCATCTGGTCAGACCGCAATTCCTCATTGACTTCACGGATGAAGCTGTCGTCGTTGAATGCCATTCTCGTCTCCGGCCGCGGAAATACCCATACACATGCAAAACGCATATTGTCGGGCCTTCTACTCCATTTTGCCGCTGTTGTAAGGGGGATGTGAAAGATTAGAGCAATTCCAGGAAAAGTGCGAAGCGGTTTCCCAGGCAAAGCGCGAAGCGCTTTTGCCGGGAATTGCCTAAAACAAAAAATTAGAGCGGTTCTGCGCTTCCATGAAAAGCTGAACCGCCCTATCCCTAACGCGTCCGACAGGACGCACTAAGGACGCTCTAACACTTTGAATCCGCGCATAATCCTTTCCGAAAATCGGAATCGATTTTTGGGGTTATGCGCCGGTCACATCACGAGCGGCGAGACCCCGATCAACCATTCGTGCAGCTTCCAGATGATCAACGCCCAGGCGACGACGCCGATGACGACGGCATAGAGGTCGTATTTGGCCGAGACGAAGGGCCGGAGCACAATCTCGCCCGCCCGCTGCCGCCGTTTGAGCGAGATGCGCAGAATGACGCCCCAGGCGAGAAAGGCTGCAAACAGCAGCACCGAGGACGTCTCGCCATTGGCGAGCAGATGCGCCAGCGCCCAGATCTTCACCGACAGCACCATCGGATGTTTGGTCTTCGTCGCGATATGCCCCGCCGGCAGCAGCGAGGCGACGAGACAGATCAGTGCGATCAACATTAGCGTAATCGCGATATGCGCCGTCCAGACCGGCGGATTGTAAAGCATGCCGGTCACCGCGCGCGCCTGCCCGAAACCGTAGATCAACAGGATCAGCGTGGCCAGACTCGCGATCGAATAGGCCGCCCGCCAGCCCGTCTCGCCGAGGCTTGCGATCATCGAACGCCGGAAACCGGGGGCCACCACCCGCACCAGATGCACTCCGAGGAAAAGTATGATGCCGACGATAAGCAATGTCATTGCGAGTCCCTTCCGTGCCGTTTGTCATGGCTTAGCTGCTGGCGTAAATAAATGCCAGCGAGACCGCAGCTTCGCCGCATTTCTGTTAGAGGGAAACCGCGAACAAATTGTCGCGGTGTCCATGTCCCGTTTTCTCCTCTCCGCCTGTCTGGCTGCCTCGTTCCTGCTCCCGGCAACCGCCGAGGCAGCCGACCGGCCGAAACAGCTCGTCATCATTTCCTTCGACGGCGCCCACGACAATGCGCTGTGGTTGAAGAGCCGCGAGATGGCCGCGAAGAACGGCGCCCACTTCACCTATTTCCTCTCCTGCACCTTCCTGATGAACGATGCGGCGAAGAAGGCCTATCAGGCGCCGCACCAGAAACGCGGAAAATCCAATGTCGGCTTCGCCCAGAGCGACGACGAGATCCGCGAACGCCTTGGCAATATCTGGCACGCCCATCTTGAAGGCCACGACATATCGAGCCATGCCTGCGGCCACTTCGACGGCCGCCAGTGGAGCGAGGCCGACTGGTCGACCGAATACGCGACCTTTCACGCGACGCTGAAGAATGCCTGGAAGAGCGTCGGCCTCGAGGAGCCGGGTGGCTGGCAGGATCTGGTCGACCACGGCATCAAGGGCTTTCGCGCCCCCTATCTCTCGGCGACAGCGGGCGCCGACATGACCGCCGCCGAAAAGAAGGCGGGTTTCAGCTATGATGCGAGCCTCGTCACCAAGGGCCCAGCCATGCCCGTCGAGGAAGACGGCATTATCCGCTTCGGCCTGCCGCTGATCCCCGAAGGCCCGAATGAAAAGCCGATCATCGGCATGGACTACAATCTCTTCGTCCGCCATTCCAAGGGCGAGGAAGACACGGCCGATTCCGCCGAATTCGAGGCGCGCGCCTATGCCGCCTTCAAGGAGGCATTCGACAAGCAGTATGCCGGCGCCCGCATCCCGCTCCAGCTCGGCTTCCACTTCGTCGAAATGAACGGCGGCGCCTACTGGCGCGCCCTCGACCGCCTGGTCAGCGACGTCTGCCACCGGGCTGACGTCGCCTGCGTCAGCTATTCGGAAGCGATCCCGATGATCGAGGCGCGCGGGAAGCTGGAGCGGGCGTCGGGTCTCTGACGGCGTGGCACCACATCAGGATTGATGGCACCATCGCCGAGACGGCGCATCATGCCGCCCCTCATCGCCCTACGGGGCATCTCTTCCTAAGGGGAGAAGGAGGAATCGAGACCTTGCGGCAAGTCTCTTCTCCCCAACGGAGGGAAGGTGCCGGCGGGCAGATGAAGAGCCCCACGCGCCGACATTTGGATCACGGACAAGTCCCGTCCATCAACCGTCAGCATGCACGACGCCCGCGTCACGCTCCAGGTAGCGCTGGTCGATATCCGGCAGCGGCTCGTCGTCGATTGCCGCTTCGAAGGCCTTGAGGCGCTTGTGGATGGAGAGCAGCTCGATAATCGTCGTCCAGGAGTTGACGAGATACTGGAACGAGTTGCTGACCTGTCCGAAGGCGGTCGAGATCTGCTGGAAGATCCCGTAGGTGATGGCGCCCGCCACGATCGTCGGCACCAGCATGAAGACCACGAAGAGCGCGTCGGCCTGGATATAGAAATAGCGGGCGACATTGAAATACATGTAATGAAAATACATGCGGTAATAGTTCCGGCGAACGTTGCCGAAGAGCTCACTGACTGTCAGCGGCTGAGCCCGTTCCGCATGGTCCTCGCCATAGACCAGCTCCTTGCGATAGGCTGCTTCGACGCGCTGGTTGCGGAAGTTCAGGCCCGGCAGCTTGACACCGGCGACCGCCAGCAGAACCGTGCCGAACGCCGACCAGAAGAGCGCCAGCCAGAAGAGTGAATTCGCCACCGGCCCGACGAATGGCAGTTCCGTCACATAGTGCGATAGCGCCAGAAGGATCGGCAGGAATACCACAAGCGTCATCACCGAGTTGATGAGGCTGATACCAAGACCTTCGAGCGTGCTCGAAAAGCGCATCGTGTCTTCCTGAACGCGCTGTGAGGCACCTTCGATGTGACGCAGCTTTTCCCACTTCGACATATAGAAATTGTTCATCGCCGTTCGCCAGCGGAAGATGTAGTGGCTGGTGAAGAAGTCGGTCATGATCGACACGAACATGCTGAGAAATGCGATCTGACAAAAGATCCACATCAGGCTGTAGAAATTGTCGACGGAAATGCCCGGCTGCTTCGACAATGCGTTCTGCAGAAGATCGCCGAACGGCCGGCGCCAGTTGTTGATCACCACGGTGATCTGAACGCCGAAATAGGTCACGAAGATGATCAGTGCCGAACCCCAGATCGACCACAGTTTCCAGGGGTGGCGCAGCGCCTTCAGATGCCATGCGCCGCAGAAGATCACTGCCGAAAGGAAGAAATAGCTGTAAAACCAGACGTTTTCTGGGAGCAGGAAAAACGAAAGGTCGATCGGCTGCTGTTCCTCGGCAACCGGTGCGAAGCCCAGCGATGCGCCGAGACCAGCAGCGAAGAGATACCAGCCGGCAATGGAAATCAGGGTCCAAACGACGAGTGAAGTAAAGAACGCCTTTGGCTGTGGAAAAAAGGAATGAAACACGGGAGGGCTTTGCTTTCCTGAACTGTGAGTCTCGGGAGTGTCGTGGAACACGGATTGTGCCGGAAACTAAGGCAGTTCCAAGGAAGCAGCAATGGGTTCGGCCCATTGTTACGGAGATGTAACCGGTTAAGCGATTTTCCTGATCACCGGCATGACAAGCGCTGCGCAGGCGACGAGCGCGATGGCGGCAATCACCGTCGGGACGGTGAAACTGCCGCTGCGCTCGGCAATCCAGCCGGCAACAACAGGCCCGACGATCTGGCCGACGCCGAAGGCGGCCGTCATCATCGCCAGGATCCGCCGCGGGCTCTGAGGCGAAAGCTTGCGGCCGATCTGCAGCCCGTAAGCCGTGATCGCCAGGAAGGTCGCCCCAAACAGCGCCCCGCCGATCAGCGGTGCGACGGCAGGCGGCAGCGCCACGGTCGCGGCCACGCCCGCGGCCTCGACCAGAAGGGCCGCGACATAGACGCCGCCAAGCCCCAGCGATCTGACCAGTGGCTTCCAGGCAAACAGCGCGACCGCCGCCGTCAGGCCGGCGATGAACCAGCAGAGGAATTCGACGAAGGGCCCGGTTGCAGAAAGGCGCGCGATGGTGACGAGGAAGGTCGCGGTGATGACGTAGCCGAAACCGAACAGGCCGTAGGAGAGCGTCAGCAGCACCATCGGCTGGTTCCAGACCAGCGCCGGTTCCCTGCCCGCCTGCGCCGATTGCGCCGGGGCCGCCGGCAGCAGCAGGAAAACGACGACGAGGCTTGCCGCGCAATAGAGCGCCCCGCCGATCCAGTCGGCCCGCCAGCCGCCCGACCCATCGTGAAAGCCGAGGCCGATCAGAAACACCATGACTGAGGACAGCGCGATACCCACTCCCGGCCCACCAAAATGCGCCGCCTGCACGTGGTCATTGCCGGCAGCAGCTCCGTGACTGAGCACGATCGACGAGGTGAAGACCAGCGCAAAAGCGCTGGCGAGGCCGGCCAGGAAGCGGATGACAGAGAAGATCGCGACGGAATCGGTGGCAGCCATGGCGGCAAGCAGGATCGCCGTTGCCAGCAGCGACAGCAGCGCAACCAGCCGCTCCCGACCCGCCGCCCAGCCATAGGCGGCAAGCACGGCGCCGACGAGATAACCGACGAAATTCGCCGACGCAATGAAGCCGGCATCCGCGGCCGAAAGCGGCACGCCGCTGATCATGCCCGGCAGGATGGGCGTATAGGAGAAGCGCCCGAAGCCCATTGCGGCCGCCATCGCAACGGCGCCGGCAGCGGCAGTGGAGACAAGGTTCGGCCGGGAGTGACGGGTGCGCTCGAGCATGCAGCGCTTATCGCGCCGCGACATCCGCACCACAATCAAGTAATTCTGATCGATCGATCAATTTCCCCGAACATCAAAAATTCTCGGCCGCACTTGAAAGCAGTTATCGTAAGATATATGTTTTACGACATAGCTAACGATACATCCAACGATGAAAGGAAGGGCAATGAGAGGTTTTAAAGGCGGCATGTTCGGCGGAGATTTCCGCATGGGCCGCAAATTCGCGGCGGGCGATCTGCAGCTCGTCATCCTGGCACTGCTCGCTGAGCAGCCGCGCCACGGCTACGAATTGATAAAGATATTGGAAGAACGTTCGGGCGGCTTCTATGTGCCGAGCCCAGGCGTCATCTATCCCGCACTCACCTATCTCGAGGAAACTGGCCTTGCGGAGGTGGAGGCTGAGGGCGCCAAGAAGCTCTACCGCATCACCAAGGCCGGCCGCAGCCGCGTCGAGGAAAACCGCGCCATGATCCTGCATACCTTCGCCAAGCTGGAACGCATCGGCGAGAAGATGGCCCATGTGAAGCGCGTCTTCGAAACCGATCGTCACGGCGCCGACGAGGGCGATGACGGCGATTTCATGCAGGATGGCGGCGATATTCGCGCCGCCCGCATGCTGCTGCGCTCAGCCCTGCGCATGCGCTATCCCTGGTCGAAACCCGAAGCCGCCCGCATCGCCGGCATATTGGAACGTGCCGCCACCGAAATTCTGCAGGGCGGCAGGCCGGAAACGCGGGGGTGAAGACGGGGTTGGCGCCGACGTGCGTCGGGTTCGAGGACGCCGCGCCGCGCCCCCAAGAGAGCCTCTCATCCTGGTGCGCCCCGCAGGGGCCTCGAAGGGCGAGGCGGGTGTACTGACGCCGGATGAATGCAAGAAGCGACAAGCAAGTTTGATCCTTCGAGGCTCCGCCCTACAGGCTGCGCACCTCAGCAACGGCAACCTACAAGGATGAGGAACGTTGGCGAGCTGCCCCTACCCCCGCGCATCCGGCAAGGTCAAAACCACCGGGCCGTTGCGAGTCGCCACCACCGTGTGCTCATATTGCACGGTCGGCGCCTTGGGATCGGCATAGAGTGTCCAGGCATCGTCGCCGCCCTCGGCCCATGTGGCGCCGAGCGAAAGGAACGGCTCGACGGTGAAGACGAGGCCTTCCGTCATCATCCGCTTTTCCGAAGGGTCCGGCCAGGTCGAGAGCTCGGCCGGCTCCTCGTGCAGCGATCGCCCGACCCCGTGGCTCGCCAGATTGGCGACCAGCGTATAGCGGTTCTTCTGCGCAAAGGCGCCGACTGCGGTGCCGATCTTGGCCAGCGGTTCGCCCGATTTCACCTGGTTGAGCCCGACCCAAAGCGCCCGCTTGCCGTCGCGGCAAAGCCGTTCGATCTTCGGCTTGACCGGCGGCATCGCGAAGGAGGCGCCGGTATCGGCGAAGAAACCGTCCTTCTCCGCCGAAACGTCGATATTGATGAGATCGCCGGCCCGGATGACGCGCGGGCCGGGAATGCCGTGGGCGATTTCCTCATTGATGCTGATGCAGGTCGCACCCGGAAACTGGTAGCAGAACTCCGGCGCCGAGCGCGCACCTGAATCCTCGAGCACCTTGCGGCCGATCCCGTCGAGCTCCAGCGTCGTCATGCCGGGCTCCATCGCTGCCGCCATCACCTGGATGGCGTTGGCGCAGATGCGGCCGATCTCCTTGAGCTTCGTCAGTTCGTCGTCGTTTGCGATAACCATTCGTCTGTCCCGGCCGTGCGCAGGGCGGCCGCGGCCACCTCAAGCTGAGGCTTTCGCCCCTTCACCCTTTTCAGTCAATGCCTTTCTGACGATCGGCGCGACTTTCGTCCCGTACAGTTCGATACCGCGCATGATCTGATCATGCGGCATCAGGCCGATCGCCATCTGCAGCAGGAAGCGATCGTTCCTGAAAAGCGCGTGATGGGCGATGATCTTTTCGGCGACCGCCTTGGGATCGCCGACGAAGAGCGCGCCGTTCGGCCCGCGCGACATATCGAAATGCGCCCGGTTCGTCGGCCCCCAGCCGCGCTCGCGGCCGATGCGGTTCATCACTTCGGCCTGCGGCCCGTAAAACTGGTCGGCGGCGGCCTCCGTCGTATCGGCGATAAAGCCATGGACATTGATGCTGGTCTTCAGCTTCGCCTGGTCCTGCCCCGCCCGGCGCGCAGCCTCGCGGTAAAGATCGAAGAGCGGCGCGAAACGGCGTGGCTCACCACCGATGATCGCCAGCGCCACCGGCAGCCCGAGCGCGCCGGCGCGCGCCACCGACTGCGGCGTGCCGCCGACGGCGACCCAAAGCGGCAGCGCATCCTGCAGCGGTCTGGGATAAACGCCGCGCCCGTTGATCGGCGCGCGAAGCTCGCCTTTCCACTCCACAACCTCGCTGTCGCGCAGCGCCAGCAGCAGATCGAGCTTCTCCTCGAAAAGCTGGTCGTAGTCTTCGAGATTATAGCCGAACAGCGGGAAGGACTCGATGAAGGAGCCACGCCCGGCCATGATCTCGGCCCGGCCGTTTGAGAGCAGGTCGAGCGTCGAAAACTGCTGGAAGACGCGCACCGGATCATCGGAGGAGAGCACGGTAACCGCACTGGTCAGCCGGATGTTCTTGGTTTTGACCGCGGCCGCGGCCAATACGACAGCAGGAGCGGATGCCGCATAGTCCGGCCGATGATGCTCGCCGAGCCCAAAGACATCGAGTCCCACCTGATCGGCGAGCTCGATTTCCTCGATCAGGTTCTTCAGCCGCTCCGCCCCTTCGACACCTCTGCTGCCGGCAGGGCTCGGATTGACGTCGGCAAATGTGTAAAGCCCCAGTTCCATCATCGGCATCCTGTTGAATTCCCGGCTGAGATAAGGATGGCTGGGATGGAGCGCAAATACAAATTGTGGAACGGAATGTTCGAGAATTTCGATGGCGGCATGATGTGTTTGGTGATCAGGCAGAGCGATCGATTAGTTCGAATCTGAATTCAACCACTTCGAAGCGCCGGCGGATTCATCTTTCGAACCGCCCTAGATCGTACTTGAAGCGGCTGGACGGCGCACCCTCGCCGCTCCGTCCAGCCGCCGCTCACATCTTCGCCAGCAGCTCCGCCAGCTGATCGGCAGCCTTGCCCCACCCTTCGTGGAAGCCCATCTTCTCATGCGCTTCCTTGTCCTCGGCGCGCCAGTGCAGCGCCTTGGCCGTATATCTGGTGCGACCGTTGCCGATATCCTCGAGCAGGATGACACCTGTGAAGAAAGGTTTCTCGGATGGTACCCAGGCGCTGGCATAGGCATCGGTGAAGACGATCTTCTCGTTCTCGATAACCTCGAGATAGACGCCGCGGTTCGGGTATTGATTGCCCTCCGGATCATGCATGACGACGACACTGGAACCGCCGGGGCGGATGTCGAGCGTTGCTTCCGCCACACCCCAGGGACGCGGCACGAACCACTGCTTCAGCAGATCGGGATCGGTCCATGCCTTGTAGATCTTCTCGCGTGGCGCGTCGAATTCGCGAACGAGGACGAGTTCATGTTGCGTGCTGGCGGTCATTGCGACATCTCTTCATTTGAATGAAACCTGTCTCCTGTCAGGTTGTTACAAGGACGTGTCGACGTTCGCCGTTCCGACAGCGTGCCGGCCCTTTCGCATTTTATTTTGCGATCGGCTGCGTGGCCTCTTCCTGCATCTTGTCGATCTGCCTGCGGATATGGGCGGCCTCTGCGGCCGAGTGGGCCAGGGCAATGGCGCGGTCGAAGGCTTCACGCGCCTGGTTGGTCAGGCCAAGCTGCTTCAGCAGCCCGCCCCGTAAGCCGTGGTAGTAAAAATAGCCGCCGAGTTTTTCGCCGAGAGGATCGATGAGATCGAGCGCATCCTGTGCACCTTGGAGCTTGGAGACGACGACGGCCCGGTTGAGGGTTATCACAGGCGACGGCTGAAGGCGCTCCAGCGCGCGATAGAGCAGGTCGATCTCCACCCAGTCGGTATCCCCAGCGCGTTTTGCCCGGGAGTGAACGGCAGCGATGGCTGCCTGCAACTGATAGGGGCCGGGCCGACGATGGCGCAGCGCCTTGTCGAGCAGCGCTAAGGCCTCGTTGATAAAGGGCTGGTTCCAGAGCGACCGGTCCTGATCCTCGAGCAGCACGATCTCGTCCTCGGCGCTGAAGCGCGCCGGCCGGCGAGAGATCTGCAGGAGCATGAGCGCAAGCAGCCCCATCAGCTCCGGTTCCGACGGGAAGATATGCAGCATCAACCGAGCCAGCCGGATCGCCTCGTCGCTGAAGGCAGCCGCCTCATGCCGGGGATCGGCCTGGCTGTAGCCCTCGTTGAAGATCAGATAGATCATCGTGCTGACGATCGAGAGCCGTTCGGCCCTTTCCTCGGGGCTCGGCGTTTCGAAAGGCACACCTGCCTTGGCGACGCGCGCCTTGGCCCGGGTGATGCGCTGCTCCATGGCGCTTTCGGACACGAGGAAGGCACGCGCGATCTGCGGCACCGAAAGGCCGGAGACGATGCGCAGCGCCAGGGCGATCTGTTGGGTCGCCGGCAGGTCCGGGTGGCAGCAGATGAAGAGAAGCCGCAGAATATCGTCGCGATAATGGGAATCATCGAGCCGCTCGACAATATCGCTTTCGGCATCCTCGGTATCGGAGATGACGTCCTCATCCGGCAGAGCCTGGGTCTTCGCCCGTTTGCGCACAGCATCGATGCCGCTGTTTCGGCCGACGAAGATCAGCCAGGCTGTGGGGTCACGCGGCGGCCCTTTCTCCGGCCATGTCCGGATCGCCCTCAGGCACGCCTCCTGAAACGCCTCTTCCGCGATATCGAGATTGCGGAAATAGCGCAGCAGCGCGCCGAGCGCCTTCGGGCGGGCCGATGCAAGCGCGAGGTCGATCCAGGCAATGTCTGTCATGATGAAGCATCTCCGGGCCTGAAGACGTAGAAAGGCCGAATTTCGTAAGAGGTGGAACCTGGATTGACGGATGAAAGCTGCTTCGAGAAGGCGATCGCCTCGTCGAGCGTTTCGAAGTCGACCACATAGAAGCCGAGAAGCGCCTCCTTCGTTTCCGCAAAGGGCCCGTCGATGACTAAGGGCTCGTCCTTGCCCTTGCGCACGGTGGTCGCAGCCGTCGTCGGCATCAACCGGCCGACGGGGCCGAGTTTGCCGGATGCGGCAAGCGGCTTCTGCACGGCATAGAGTTTCTCCATGACGGCAGCTTCCTCCTCCTTGCTCCAGGCAAAGACGGTTTCCTCATGGGCGTAACAAAGGATTGCATAAAGCATCGCTCACTCCTCTTTCCGAATGACGAAGGAGTACCGCCTTGACCGACAGCGCGCATCAAAAAATTATGGGCGGAGATTCGTGATCTCCGGAGCACGGGCGGCGCCGTAGCTGAAGAATAGCGGTGCATCTCCCGGGACGAACGGAACTACATCCCGGCGCTGATCACCCCTCGCTCAAGGTCCGCTTGACCGCGTTCTTCCAGCCCTTGAGCTTTGCCGCCCGCAGCTTCTCATCCATATCGGGCTCGAACCGCCGATCCCGCTTCCACCTCGCCGAAAAACCGTCCTTGTCCGGCCACACCCCTGCCCGGCTGCCGGCGAGCCAGGCGGCCCCCAGCGCCGTCGTCTCGAGAATGACCGGGCGGTCGACCGGGGCATCGAGCAGGTCGGCAAGGCGCTGCATCGTCCAGTCGGAGGCGACCATGCCGCCGTCGACTCGCAGCACCGTGTCTTCCGTGCCGTTCTTCCAGTCCTTTTGCATGGCTTCGAGCAGGTCACGGGTCTGGTAGCAGACGGCTTCCAGTGCCGCCCGGGAGAGCTCCGCCGGACCGCTGTTGCGCGTCAGCCCGAAAATTGCGCCGCGCGCCTTGGCATCCCAGTGCGGCGCGCCGAGGCCGGTGAAGGCGGGCACGAGATAGACTTCCTGTGTCGGATCGGCCTTTTCGGCCAGCGCGTTGGTTTCGGCGGCGCTGTCGATGATGCCGAGCCCGTCCCGCAGCCATTGCACGGCGGCACCCGCGATAAAGATCGAACCCTCCAGCGCATAGGTCGTCTCGCCGTTCAGGCGATAGGCGATGGTGGTCAGCAGCCGGTTTCTGGAACGCACCATATCGGCGCCGGTGTTGAGCAGCGCGAAACAGCCGGTACCGTAGGTCGATTTCATCATGCCCGGCGCAAAACACGCCTGGCCGATGGTCGCCGCCTGCTGGTCACCGGCAACACCGAGAATCGGGATCGCTGCACCGAAGATGTCGGGATTGACCGTGCCGAAATCGGCGGCGCAATCCTTGACCTCCGGCAGCATGGCGGCCGGCACCCTCAGAATATCGAGCAGATCCTCGTCCCACGCATTTTCGGCAATATTGTACATCAATGTGCGCGAGGCATTGGTGGCATCGGTGACGAAGCTCTTGCCACCCGTCAGGCGCCAGATCAGGAAAGTGTCGATCGTGCCGAAGCAGAGATCGCCCCTGGCGGCGCGTGCCCGCGCGCCTTTTACGTTAGCCAGCATCCAGGAAAGCTTCGTGCCGGAAAAATAGGGATCGAGGATCAGGCCGGTCTTCTTGGTGAACAGCCGCTCCAGATCCTGCCTTTTCAGATTGTCGCAATAGCTTGCCGTGCGCCGGTCCTGCCAGACGATGGCATTCTGGATCGGTCGCCCTGTTTCGCGCTCCCAGACGACGACGGTCTCGCGCTGGTTGGTGATGCCGAGTGCTGCGAGATCCTTGGCCTCGATCCCGGCGTCGCGCAACGCCATGTGGACGGTGGAGACGACCGAATCCCAGATTTCCTCGGGATCATGCTCGACCCAGCCGGAACGCGGATAGATCTGGGTGAATTCCTTCTGGCCCTTGCCGGCGATACGCATATCGCCGTCAAAGACGATCGCCCGCGTCGATGTCGTTCCCTGATCGATCGCCAGAACATATCCGCTCATGAAAACCCTCCCTCAACATGTCAATTGTCGAGGCAAATCAATAGGACACGGATGCGGGCGAGAAAAGCGAATAAAGCGGAATTGCCAGCCCGACGGCTTTGGGCATAACCTCGCAAATAACGCTGCAACGCAGCATCGCGATTTCAGGGAGTGAAAAGCATGAGCAGAACAGTCGTCGTCACCGGCTCCACCAGCGGCATCGGCCTTGCGATCGCCACGGCCTTCGCCGAAATGGGCGACAACGTCGTCATCAACGGCTTCGGAAAGGCCGATGAAATCAAGGCGATCGTCGAGCGGCTTGAATCATTGTCCAAAGGCCGGGCGATCTATCATCCGGCCGACATGACGAAGCCCGCCGAGATCGCCGACCTGATCGAAACGGCTGACAAGACCTTCGACACCGTCGACGTCCTGGTCAACAATGCCGGCATCCAGCATGTCGAGAAGATCGAGGATTTCCCGATCGAAAAATGGGATCAGATCATCGCGATCAATCTGTCGAGCTCCTTTCATACCATGCGCGCCGCGATCCCGCTGATGAAGGCCAGGAAGTACGGCCGCATCATCAACATCGCCTCGGCCCACGGGCTCGTCGCCTCCCCCTTCAAATCCGCCTATGTCGCGGCAAAACATGGTATATTAGGCCTGACGAAGACGGCAGCGCTTGAACTTGCCGAATTCGGCGTGACCGTAAACGCCATCTGCCCCGGCTATGTGCTGACACCGCTCGTCGAGAAGCAGATCCCGGATACCGCCAAAGCCCGCGGCATGACCGAGGAGCAGGTGAAGAGCGAAGTCATCCTCAAGGCGCAGCCGACGCGTGAATTCGTCAAGGCCGAGGAAATCGGTGCACTGTCGCTCTACCTCGCCAGCGACGCGGCCCGCCAGGTGACCGGAACGCATATCTCGATTGACGGTGGCTGGACGGCGGCTTAACCATTTGGAAAAAATAACCGGGAATATCATGAACGACAGCATCCGCTTCATCCTGAATGGCGAGGACATCACGCTCACCGATGTCAAGCCGACCGAGACGCTTCTCGATTTTCTGCGGTTGAAGCGACGGCTGACAGGCACCAAGGAAGGATGTGCGGAAGGCGATTGCGGCGCCTGCACCGTGCTCGTCGGGCGGCTTGCCGACGGTAAGCTCGCCTATGAATCCGTCAATGCCTGCATCCGTTTCATCGGTTCACTGCACGCCACCCATGTGGTGACGGTCGAGCATCTCGCCGGCAGGGACGGCGCGCTGCATCCGGTGCAACAGGCATTGGTCGATTGTCACGGCTCGCAATGCGGCTTCTGCACCCCGGGCTTCGTCATGTCGCTCTATGGCCTGTGGCTGACCAGGGAAAACCCCAGCCGCTACGAGATCGAAAAGGCGCTGCAAGGCAACCTCTGTCGTTGCACCGGCTATGAGCCGATCGTCAAGGCTGCCGAGCAGGTGAGCCTGATGCGGCCAAGCACCCTCTTCGATCCGCTGGAACGGACGCGATCCGAAATCGTCGCCCGGCTCTGGGCGATGCAGGCGAGCGGCACGATCCGGATTGCCAATGGCGACGACCGGCTGATCGTGCCGGCTTCGGTCCAGGCGCTCGCCGAAGTCCTCTCGCAGGAGCCTGATGCGATTATCGTCGCCGGCGCGACGGATGTCGGCCTCTGGGTGACGAAGCAGATGCGCAGGCTGAGCCCGGTGGTTTTCATCAGCCACCTCAGCGAATTGCAGTCGGTTGGGGAAGGCGAGGACGGCATCACCATCGGCGCCGGCGTCAGTTACACCAAGGCTTTCGAGGCGATCTCCAAGAAAATCCCGGCGCTCGGGCGGCTGATCGACCGCATCGGCGGCGAGCAGGTGCGCAATATGGGCACGATCGGCGGCAATATCGCAAACGGCTCGCCGATCGGCGATAGCCCACCGCCGCTGATCGCGCTCGGCGCGACGCTGACGCTGCGGTCCCTGCAAGGCCAGCGCAGAATGCCGCTCGAGGATTTCTTCATCGCCTATGGCAAGCAGGACCGGAAACCCGGCGAATTCGTCGAAAGCGTTTTCGTGCCCTATCCGGCAGCAAACAGCCGCTTTGCCGCCTACAAGATCACCAAGCGTCGCGACGAGGACATCACCGCCGTGCTCGGCGCCTTCCTGTTGACGCTCGACGATGCCGAGATGATCACCGACATCCGCATCGCCTACGGTGGCATGGCGGCAACGCCGAAACGCGCCCGCACGCTGGAGGCCGAACTGATCGGCAAACCATGGACGGAAGCGACGATCGAGGCGGCTCGCCCCGCCTTCGACGCCGATTACCAGCCGCTGACCGACTGGCGCGCCTCGGCGGAATACCGCCAGCTGACGGCAAAGAACCTGCTGACGCGATTCTATCTCGAGACCGTCGGTGCGCCGGCCGAGTTGAAGCGGTTCGAGGAGATGGCGTGATGGAAAGATTGACCGTCGGCGCTGAGCCGCGAGCGCCCGGAGCATCGGCTGCGGGCAATCTCTCGACAGGGAGGCGCTAATGGACAAGTCCACCTTCGACGACCGCAAGGTTATCATATCAGGCCCGATGCACGGCGCGCTGCGGCATGATTCCGCGCATAAGCACGTCACCGGAACCGCCGATTATATCGACGACATTCCGGAACCCGCAGGCCTGCTGCACGGCGCCCTCGGCCTCTCCGACCGGGCGCATGCCGAAATCGCCGGCATCGACCTTTCCGCCGTCGCCGCCTATCCCGGCGTCGTATGGGTCTTCACCGGCAAGGACGTGCCCGGCGTCAACGACGTCAGCTCGAACGGCAGCCATGACGAACCGCTGCTGGCCGAAACTTTAGTTCAGTTCCACGGCCAGCCGATCTTTGCCGTCATCGCCGAAACGCGCGACGCTGCCCGCCGCGCCGCGCGGCTGGCAAAGATCGACTATCGCGACCTGCAGCACTGGAGCGATATCGATGGTGCGCTCGCCAATGGCAGCCCGCTGGTCATCACCCCGATGACGCTCAGGCGCGGCGAGCCGGAAACGGAAATGACCAATGCCGCCATGCGTCTGAAGGGTCAGATGCGCATCGGCGGACAGGAGCATTTCTACCTCGAAGGCCATATCGCCGTAGCGATCCCCGGCGAGGACGACGAGGTCACCGTCTGGTCCTCGACGCAGCATCCGAGTGAAATCCAGCACATCGTCGGCCATGTGCTTGATGTCCCGTCCAACGCTGTGACCGTTAATGTGCGCCGCATGGGAGGCGGCTTCGGCGGCAAGGAGACGCAGGGCAATCAGTTCGCAGCACTCGCCGCCATCGCCGCCAAGAAGCTCGGCCGCGCGGTCAAGTTCCGCCCGGACCGCGACGAGGACATGAGCGCCACCGGCAAGCGCCACGATTTCCTTGTCGATTACGAACTCGGCTTCGACGCCGAAGGTCGCATCCACGCGGTCGACGCGACCTATGCGGCCCGCTGCGGCTTCTCCTCCGACCTCTCCGGACCGGTGACCGACCGCGCCCTCTTCCATGCCGATTCCAGCTACTTCTATCCCCATGTGCATCTGGTCTCGAAACCGCTGAAAACGCACACCGTTTCCAACACCGCCTTCCGCGGTTTCGGCGGGCCGCAGGGCATGCTCGGCGCCGAGCGCTTCATCGAGGAGATCGCCTATGCCCTCGGCAAGGATCCGCTCGACGTCCGCAAGCAGAATTTTTACGGCCAGCCGGGCTCCGGGCGCACGCTCACCCCTTACCATCAGGAGGTCGAGGACAATATCATCGCCCGCGTCGTCGAGGAGCTGGAAGAGACCGCCGGATACCAGGCGCGGCGCAACGCCATCATCGCCTTCAACCGCGACAGCCGCTATATCAGAAAGGGTATCGCGCTGACGCCGGTCAAATTCGGCATCTCCTTCACCATGACCGCCTTCAACCAGGCCGGCGCCCTCGTCCATATCTATCAGGACGGCTCGATCCATCTGAATCATGGTGGCACCGAAATGGGCCAGGGCCTCTACACCAAGGTGGCGCAGGTACTGGCCGACAGCTTCCAGGTCGATATCGACAGGGTGAAGATCACCGCGACGACGACGGGCAAGGTGCCGAACACTTCGGCGACGGCGGCCTCCTCCGGCTCGGATTTGAACGGCATGGCAGCCTTCGACGCCGCCCGCCAGATCAAGGAACGGCTGGTGGCGTTTGCTGCCGAAAAATGGGATGTGGCGCCTTCCGACATCGTCTTCCTCCCGAACCGGGTGCGCGCCGGCGAGATCGAGATTCCCTTTCCCGATTTCATCAAGCAGGCCTATTTCGCCCGCGTCCAGCTTTCCGCCGCCGGCTTCTACAAGACGCCGAAGATCCACTGGGACCGCAAGGCCGGCCGTGGCACGCCCTTCTATTATTTCGCCTACGGCGCCTCCTGCACCGAGGTCTCGATCGACACGCTGACGGGCGAATATCTGATCGACCGCACCGACATCCTCCATGATGTCGGCCGCTCGCTGAACCCGGCGATCGACATGGGCCAGGTCGAAGGCGCCTTCGTGCAGGGCCTGGGCTGGCTGACGACGGAAGAACTCTGGTGGGACGACAAGGGCCGGCTGCGCACCCATGCCCCCTCGACCTACAAGATTCCGCTCGCCTCCGACCGTCCAAAGATCTTCAACGTGCGCCTCGCCGAATGGTCGGAGAATACCGAAGCCACCATCGGCCGCTCCAAGGCGGTCGGCGAACCACCCTTCATGCTGGCGATCTCGGTGCTGGAGGCACTGTCGATGGCGGTGGCGAGTGTGGCCAACTACAAGGTCTGCCCGAGGCTGGATGCGCCGGCGACGCCCGAGCGGGTACTGATGGCAGTCGAGCGGATGAAGCGGGTGTAGGAGATGCGAATGCGTCCCGCTTGTTTATTGGCCTCGGCGGCTGATCGGGGCGGGCAGAGAGACTGGAACCGCCGTGAGACACCCACGAACCTGTCGGTCATTCACCCATGACCGCCATCCGCCGCTTCCTCGCCGCCCACCCGGACAGCATCCTCATCGACATCACCGGCACACAAGGTTCGACCCCGCGTGAGGTGGGCGCTTTCATGCTGGTCTCGCAAACCGCCTTATGGGGCACGATCGGCGGCGGCCAGTTCGAGTTCATGGCGATCGGCAATGCGCGAGACATGCTGGCGGGAACCGGCGGGATGGCGGAGATGGATATCCCGCTCGGGCCCGACATCGGCCAGTGCTGCGGCGGGCGCACGCAATTGCGGTTTCGCCGGGTGACACAGGCGGTTGCCGAAGAAATCGAAGTCAGGCTTGCCGGCGAGACCGAGCGTCTGCCGGAGGTCTATCTCTTCGGCGCCGGTCATGTCGGTCGGGCGCTGGCCGCGGCCTTGGCGCCGTTGCCGCTGTCAATCACGGTCGTCGAGACGCGGCAGGAAGAAATGACCAGCCTGCCTCCCGAAACGAAGACGCGGCTCGTGCCGATGCCGGAAGCGCTGGTGAAGGATGTTGCGGCCGGCGGCGCGCTGGTCATCCTGACGCACGACCATGCGCTGGATTTCCTCATCGCCCGCGAGGCGCTGGAACGGACCGACCTCGCCTATATCGGCATGATCGGCTCGGCGACGAAGCGCGCCACGTTCGTAAGCTGGCTTTCCCGCGAGGGCGGCGGAGAACGTGGCTGGACAGAACGCCTGACGCTGCCGATCGGCGGCTCGGCGGTCAGGGACAAGCGCCCTGAGGTGATCGCCGCCATGACCGCCGCCGAAATCCTGACGGCGCTTGCGGTCTACCGCATGCGTTCGTCCTCGCAGTAGGGATCGCGCCCGTCGAGGAAACCGAGATCGCGCTTTACGCGATCCGGCGCCGTGTCGAGATCGAGGCTGGGCATGCGCCAGATCCGCGCCAGCTGGCCGCCGATGCGCCGGAAAATTCCGATGGTCGGCTGCGGCGGGCTTTGTTCGATAGCATAGCAATCCATGACATCACCTCAATGGTTTGATGGTATGAGTTGCAGTTTGCAGCTAAAAATGCTGCAATTCCAATCGAACGACCGTCTGCATGCATCAAGAGAGCTTATCCATGAAACTTTCCAAACAATTTCCACTGAATGCGCTGCGCGTCTTCGAGACCGCTGCCCGGCTCGGAAGTTTCACCAAGGCAGGCGACGAACTCGGTATGACGCAGACGGCCGTCAGCTACCAGATCAAGCTGTTGGAGGAGAATGTCGGCGAGCCGCTCTTCCTGCGCCGTCCCCGCCAGATCGCGCTGACGGAGACCGGCGAGCGACTGGCGCCGAAGGTAACCGAAGCCTTTGCCATGCTGCACGACGCGATGGCGACGGCCCGTGACAGCGTCGAAGGCACGCTCGCCATCAGCTCGACGCATACCTTCGCCTCGAAATGGCTGGCGCCGCGCCTCGGCTCTTTCCACTTGAAGCATCCGGCGATCGCGGTGCGCTTTCAGGCAAGCTCTGACATCATCGATTTCACCCGCGAGCAGATCGATGTCGGCATCCGCTGGGGCGACGGCAACTGGCCGGGGCTGACGCTGCACCGGCTGATGGGGCTGGAGTTCACGCCGATGCTGAGCCCGAAGCTGGCGGAATCCGCCGGCGGCATCAAGGAGCCGCGCGATCTCCTGAAGCTCGATCTCTTCGACGCCGGCGATATCTGGTGGAAACAATGGTTCGAGGCAGCCGGCGTCACGGAGACGGATCTCGATCGGCGCCCGCGCAACCAGCTTGGCTCCCAGGCCGTGGAAGCCGATGCGGCCATCGCCGGCCATGGCGTCGCCATCCTCCATCCGGCCTTCTATGAGGCCGAGATCGCGCTCGGCCGGCTCTACCAGCCCTTCGAACTGACCCGCAGCGACGGCAAGGCCTACTGGCTCGCCTACCCCGAAAACCGTCGCAACGTGCCGAAGATCAAGGCCTTCCGCAACTGGATCCTCGAGGAGATGAAGGCAGCCGGAAATTGATGCACGCCGCCTGAATTGTGCGGTGATTTTCTGACGACGCCATGTCGGACCCGGTTCGCGAGCCGGGTCCGGTCCCGTGGTCCGCCTTTAATATCCCATTTCCGGCGCATAGAAACAGCGCGGCGTATCCTCGTTCGGGAACAGACAGAGATGATAGTCGTTATCGCCGGATTGCATCGCCTTCGTCATCGGCAGCAGGAAGACATGAGCATGCGTGACCAACCGGTGGTCGCCAGGCATCAACGTCACACGATATCCGCCCGGCGTCACCGCCACGCTTTTCGAAGGGATCATCTGGCAATCGCCATTATGACTGTCGCCGTTGCAACAATAGGGGTCATAACTCCACCCCGAAGGTGCGTCGTGGGCCGTCGCCAACGACGCATACGCAATCATCACACACGTCAGAATGCTGCGCATGGGCATCTTCTCCGTCGATGAATGCGCCGCCGATGATCCAACGGTTCTTATTTTATTCCGGCGGCCTGCAAAAATAATTGTAATCGAGTCGTCGTAGTTCAAGGCCTGCTATTTTAGCAAGCGCAGTATAAGTCAGGGATAATGCACAGTCTTCTCGGCAGCTTTTAGGCACGCGACAGCAGATCGGCGGCTTCGGCATAACCGCGGCAAATCATCAGTGGGGTGCGAAGATCTCGACGAGGGCGGTGATCATTCCCTTGCTCCTTTGGCCACGCCGGTCGTCGCGCGTGTGCAGTCCTTCAATCTCCTCTTCCCTCTCCGCCAAAATTTCCGCAATGTCACGAGTCGGAGGAAGATAGGGGAACTCGATGTATGAATATGCCATAGCATGGGAATGGTTCGCCTTCGCGGCGCGCTGGTTTCATGTCATCACCGCGATCGCCTGGATCGGATCGTCCTTTTATTTCATCGCGCTCGATCTCGGACTGGTGAAACGCCCGCATCTGCCGCCCGGCGCTTATGGCGAGGAGTGGCAGGTCCATGGCGGCGGCTTCTACCATATCCAGAAATATCTGGTGGCGCCCGCTCAGATGCCCGAGCATCTGACCTGGTTCAAATATGAGAGCTATTTCACCTGGCTTTCCGGCTTCCTGATGCTGTGTATCGTCTATTACGGCGGCGCCGATCTCTTCCTGATCGATCGGCATGTGCTCGATATCAGCCCGCCCGTCGCGATCCTGATCTCGCTGGCGTCGCTGGCGCTCGGCTGGGTCGTCTACGATCTGCTTTGCAAATCCCCGCTTGGGCGGCACACCTGGGGACTGATGGCGGTGCTCTATATCGTGCTCGTCTTCATGGCCTGGGGCTATACGCAGCTTTTCACCGGCCGCGCCGCCTTCCTGCATCTCGGCGCCTTCACCGCGACGATCATGTCGGCCAACGTCTTCATGATCATCATCCCGAACCAGAAGATCGTCGTCGCCGATCTCATCGCCGGCCGCACGCCCGACCCCAAATATGGGCAGATCGCCAAGCAGCGCTCGCTGCACAACAACTACCTGACGCTGCCCGTCATCTTCTTCATGCTGTCGAACCACTATCCCCTGGCCTTCGGCACGGCGTTCAACTGGGTGATCGCCGCCCTGGTCTTCCTGATGGGCGTCACCATCCGCCACTGGTTCAACACCACGCATGCCAGGAAGGGCCGACCAACCTGGACCTGGATCGTCACCGTCATCCTCTTCATCCTGGTCATGTGGCTTTCGACCGCGCCGAAGCTGCTGACCGGCGAGACGGATGCGGCAGCGGTCGCGCCCGCCTTCCAGCAATTCGCCGGCGACCCGCATTTTCCCGCCGTCAAGCAACTGGTCTCGACGCGCTGTTCCATGTGCCACGCCGCCGAGCCGGTCTATGAGGGCATCGTGCGGCCGCCAAAGGGCGTAATCCTTGAAAACGACGCCGAAATCGCCGCCCATGCCCGTGAAATCTATATACAGGCAGGCCGCAGCCATGCCATGCCGCCCGGCAACATCACCGACATCACGCCGGACGAGCGCAAGCTGCTCGTCGCCTGGTTCGAAAGCGCAGTCGAAGGCAAGAAACAATGACGACGACACTCCTGCGCGGCCGCCTGCTGTCCTTCCATCGCGCGCCGCTGAGCCTGACCGACAGCCAAAGCTATCTCTATGAGGAGGATGGCGGCCTGCTGATTACGGACGGGCTGATCTCGGCAATCGGCCCCTATGCCGATGTCAAGGCAAAAGCAGCCGCTGATGTGGCCGAGATCGACCACCGCCCGCATCTGATCATGCCTGGCTTCATCGACATGCACTTGCATTTTCCGCAGATGCAGGTGATTGCCTCCTATGCCGCCAACCTGCTCGAATGGCTGAACACCTACACTTTTCCCGAGGAATGCCGCTTCGTCGAAAGCAGGCATGCTGAAAGGATCGCCGTGCATTTCTACGACGAGCTGATCCGCCACGGCACGACGACGGCGGTTGCCTATTGCTCCGTGCACAAGACCTCGGCCGACGCCTTCTTCGCCGAGGCGATGAAGCGCAACATGCGCATGGTCGGCGGCAAGGTGATGATGGACCGCAATGCCCCGCAGGGCCTGCTCGACACCCCCGAGATGGGTTATGACGAAACCCGCCAGGTGATATCGGACTGGCACGGCAAGGGCCGCAATCACGTCGCCATCACCCCGCGCTTCGCCATCACCTCGACGCCGGCGCAGATGGAGGCGACATCGGCCCTGGCCCGTGAATTTCCCGACCTGCATATCCAGACGCATCTTTCGGAAAACCACGACGAGATCAAATTCACCTGCGAGCTTTATCCCGAGGCGCTCGATTATACCGACATCTACGCCCGCTACGGCCTGCTCGGGGCGAAAAGCCTCTTCGGCCATGCCATCCACCTGTCCGAGCGCGAAGCCGATGCCATGAGCGAGGCGGGCGCCGTCGCCGTCCACTGCCCGACCTCGAACCTCTTCCTCGGCTCGGGCCTGTTTCCGCTGAAGGCGCTGGCGCGGCGCCAAAAGCCGGTCCGTATCGGCGTCGCCACCGATATCGGCGGCGGCTCCAGCTATTCGATGCTCAGGACGATGGACGAGGCCTATAAGATCCAGCAGTTGCTTGGCGAACGGCTGAACCCGCTGGAAAGCTATTACCTGATGACGCGCGGCAATGCCGAAGCGCTGTCGCTGACAGACCGGATCGGCACCATGGAACCTGGCACCGAAGCCGATCTCGTCGTGCTCGATGCGACGGCGACACCGGCCATGGCGCTGAAGATGGAGGTGGTGAAGACGCTGCCCGAGGAGCTATTCCTGCTGCAGACGATGGGCGACGACCGGGCGATTGCCGAGACCTATGTTGCAGGTGTGGCGCTGAAGGCGGGACTTCGATAACGCGCGCCGTTGCTCTCGAAATCGGTCCGTGAAAAGCTGCCTCACACGGCCAATTTCCCATAACACTGCCGCCAAATTCATGTTATGGCCGATGGCCGCATTCAGATGTGAAGGTTCAATTCATGGCCACCCCGCTCACCATCGCCGACCTGAAAAAACTCGCACAGCGCCGCGTGCCGAAGATGTTCTTCGACTATGCGGATTCGGGCGCCTGGACGGAATCGACCTACGCGGCGAATGAGAGCGATTTCAATCAGATCAAGCTGCGCCAGCGGGTGATGGTCGACATGACCGACCGCACGCTGGCAACGACGATGGTTGGCCAGAAAGTGTCGATGCCGGTGGCTCTGGCGCCGACGGGCCTGACCGGCATGCAGCATGCCGACGGCGAGATGCTGGCGGCGCGCGCCGCCGAAGAATTCGGTGTTCCCTTCACGCTCTCGACGATGAGCATCTGCTCGATCGAGGATGTCGCTTCGGTGACGACCCGCCCCTTCTGGTTCCAGCTCTACGTGATGAGGGACAAGGATTTCGTCCTCAACCTCATCAACCGCGCCAAGGCGGCCAAATGCTCGGCGCTGGTGCTGACGGCCGATCTGCAGATTCTTGGCCAGCGCCACAAGGATCTGCGCAACGGCCTGTCGGCGCCGCCGAAATTCACGCCGAAGCATATCTGGCAGATGGCGACCCGGCCCTTCTGGTGCCTTGAGATGCTGCAGACCAAGCGCCGCACCTTCGGCAATATCGTCGGCCATGCGAAGAATGTTTCCGACCTCTCGTCCCTCTCTTCCTGGACGGCCGAACAGTTCGATCCGCGGCTGTCTTGGGCGGATGTCGCCTGGATCAAGGAACAATGGGGCGGCCCGCTGATCATCAAGGGCATACTCGATCCGGAGGATGCGAAGGCAGCCGCCGATACCGGCGCCGATGCGATCGTCGTCTCCAATCATGGCGGTCGGCAGCTTGACGGCGCCTCCTCCTCGATCAGCATGCTGCCGAAGATCGTCGACGCCGTCGGCGACCGTATCGAGGTCCATCTCGACGGCGGCATCCGCTCTGGCCAGGACGTGCTGAAGGCCGTGGCGCTCGGCGCCAAAGGCACCTATATCGGCCGCCCCTTCCTCTACGGCCTCGGCGCCATGGGCAAGGAAGGCGTGTCGCTGGCGCTCGGCATCATCCGCAAGGAGATGGACATCACCATGGCGCTCTGCGGCAAGCGCGACATCAACGACGTGAATTCGTCGATCATCGACGGACGGCAGTGAAGCTGCTGGAGAAGCCAGCTGAGAGCGGTTCAACTTTTCATGGAAACGCAAAACCGCTCTAAGCTCTTGTTTTGACGCAATTCCAGCCGGAATACCGCTTCGCACTTTTCCTGGAATTGCTCTAGAAGGGTCACGGATCCCGGAATCGCCGTCGCGTTTGGCGCGCGCAAGACCTGCCGCACACGTGCCGGAGCGCTTGCATCAATCGCCTGCCGTCATATTCAGCAGAGCGGCTGCCCATCGGTCGCATCGAGCACCAGGATCGCGAAAATCACGAGACAGATGGCGAGCGCAAAACGCTGCCGCCAGATGATGCGGCGCGATCCGGCAATCCGCCTCTCGAGCCCAGACGGTGTCCCGTCAGGCTTGCGAAGCCGCATGCGGGACAACAGGTCGTCGACGGCAGCAAGACCGGCCGTCTCGGTCTCGTGGCTCGCCGCGAGGCGAAACAACAGCGCATCGAAGAGAAGATGGATCGCCAGCGCAAGAACAATCACGCAGAAAACCAGCATCAAGAGCCAGCCGAGCTGTGGAACGAAGCCTCGATATCCCGCGGTGATCGGGCCGACAATTAGTGGCAACAGTGCCGTCAGCCCGCAAAAGATTGAATTGCGGCCGAGATTTCGCGCCGCCGCCGAGGCCGTGCTATTCCACTGCGTCATTGCACGCCCTCCGTCACGGCATGGATACTTTCCGCGGGCAGATGAACACGCCGCCCCGCCCGTTCGATTAGCCGCACTGCTTCGGCCGGATCTTCGCAACGTCGGCTGATGAGCAGCCAACGCAGGATGACGCAAGCGCTCCGCTGGAAACCTAGCGCACAGCAGACGAGAACCGGTCCCTGCTCGCGCGCAGCCTCGACGAGGTTCGCCGCGGCGAGCGTCTGGATCTTGTCGAGGGCGGTAAGATCAAGGGTGGGAAAGCTGCACCAGCGCGCGCGTGTCGTGCCGGGGCGCTGAAGTTCGCCGGTAATGTCGATCACCGTGGCAAAACGGTCGGCCTCGTAGCGACGCGGAAAACGACCGAGATGGACGCCGTCGGCGATCGCCACCGATGCCGGCATTCTCCGGGTCCAGAGCCAAATATTGATGTGAGCGCCGAGCCGGTAGGGTGCCAGCAGCCAGCGGCTGGCAAGCGTGGCCCGGCCATCGACGCGTTTCTGGAATATCTGCGGGCCGGCGCCGAAATATCCGAGCGAGACGATCGCCAGCGCAACAGCCGGCCAGAGCAACAGCAGGGCCGCGGCCGATAGAGGAGTGCAGAGCGTTGCAAGGCCGAGAAATGCGATGGCACCGCACAGATAATAGGTGCCGAGACGGCGCGACTTCGGATCGCCGCTCATCGCAAAATTCGCGAGAGGGGAACCGGCATCGCGCGGAAAAAGCCAGGCGGCAAACAGGCCGAGCAGCATGCCGGTCGGTATGTCGATGGCGTGATGCTGCCACGTGGTCAGCACGGAGGCGCCGATCAGGAGGCACCAGAAGTGCCACAGAAGCCGTGCCTTGCGCGGCAGCCGGCCGCGCAGATGGTCCCAGATCACAACCAGGAGCGCGATATGCAGCGACGGCGCCTGGTTGAACGGCTTATCGAAGCCGCCGAGCACGGCGAACATGAAACCGGGCAGGCCGCTCGTTGCCGGCCGCACGAAGGTCGCTTCAAGCGGAAACGCGACAAAGCAGGCGACGGCTATTATCTGGATCGTTAGATAACGCCTCGCCAGCATATCCACACCGCGCGGCGTCGTGTTGATGAACAGGCAGAGTGCATAGAACAGATTGATCGACCAATAGGGAATGATCGTCCATCCGAGGAACGGAATGGCGCTTTCCCATGCGAAGGCGACGTTCGGCACATGAGCGCGCTGCGACGCCAGCCAATTGGCGCCGCCATAGCTCAGATAGAAGAACGGTCCCAGGAAGACGAGCCAGAGCGCCGCCCGTTTCGGCACCGGTGCTGCCCGGGAAAAAGGTGAACGTGCCTTCTCCACGCTTTGCCCTCAGACTCTTTCGGCCAGCGAGACAGTGAAAATGCCCCACTGGTCGATGCGCTGTTCGATCTTGCGGAAACCGGCTGCGGCGACCAGTTGGTCCATTTCCTCTTGCGTCCGCCGCCGCATCACCCACGCCTCGCCGCCGCGGTGGGAGGTCAGGGCGCGGGCAATCATCTCCAATTGTGGATGCCATGGCTGGTTGGTGTAGACTAGCAGACCACCGGGCCGCATCGCGCGGGCGATCCCGTTGAGGGAAGCGGCGATCATCGCATTGTCGGAAAACAGCTCGTAAAGGCCGGAGACGATCGCGAGATCCGGAGCCGGCGTGGTTGCAGCCAGCCCCTCGCCATCAAAGGCATCCTGCTGGCGGAAGTTGACGAAATCGCCCAGTCCACGTGCGGCAATGCTGTTGCGGCCGGCATCGACGTTAATGGGGGAATAGTCCTGCAGCCGCGCACTGTCGGGACGCACGGCAGCCGTCTCGATCGCATCAAGCACATAACGGCCGTGCCCGGCCGCTATGTCGAGCATATGGGTGCTGCGGCCGGCTGCTTTGAGGCGCTGCAGCGCGCGGTCGATCAGTTCCTGCAAGTGCAGCTTTCGCTGCCTGATACCGCGCCAGCCGATCGCCTCGAGGAACACCTTGTCGATCAAACGCCCGCCGGGACCGAGCCCGCGCGGCTTGTTCTCGTAGACGTAGTCGAGCGTCGAGCCGGAATCAAAGCCGGTCTTGACCCCGGTCTTGATGCCCTCGGACACCAAGGCGCCGATCTTGATGTTGAGGCGGCTGAGGGCCCAGTAGATGCCACGTGGGGATGTGGCGTCCAGCGGGCTCGCAAGCCGGTCGGCCTCGTCCTTTGTATAGCCCTGGATATGGGCGTTGCGAAGGTCGGCAGGTGCCCGGGGCTCGGCAAAACGCGCATCTATAAAACGGCGGACCTCGGCGAGCGCAATCGCGCGGTCCTTTTCGCCAAGCGTATCATGGTAGAAGCCGGCAAGCACATGCCGTTCCTTGATCCGGCTGCCGAGGTTTTCGTAAAACCGGTGCTGCGGCGCGTGTCGCACCACCCAGTCGCTGCCGGAGATCAGCAGTTGGGTCGGGACGGTGATGGCGCGGGCGTCGCCGACGACGCGGGCTGCTGCCTCATAGAGCTGCACCAGGATGTTGGAGGCAATCGGCCTAGATATCAATGGGTCGGTTTCGTAGGAGGCGATGCGCTCGGGATCATGCGTCAGGAACCTCGCCTTGACATAGGAATTGACGAAGAATGTACCTTTGAGCTTTTCCCAGAACGCGATGCCTTCTTTGGCAAAAGGCACGTAGAGCTTGACGCTGAAGGCCGGCGAGGCAAGCACGAGCGCACGGATCGGCGGCGCATAGTCGTGCACCCAGGTGCTGGCGAGGACCGCGCCGACACTCTGCGCAATGACGGCGATGTCTTCGACTGAAGTACCGCTTGTCTCGCTGACATGGCGGACGAAGCAATCGAGATCATGCGCCGAGGCAGCAAAGGATGGAGAATAACCGCGCTCTCCCGGTGAACGCCCGTGGCCGCGTGCGTCCCAGGCGTAGAAGGAAAAATCATCGAGACCGAGTTCGGTGGCGAGATGAGCGACGCGGCCACTATGCTCGTGGCCGCGATGGAGAAGAATGATCACGCCCTTCGCTGCAGCGCTCGTCGAAGGCCACGCCCGATAAAACAGCCGAGTGCCATCATGCGATGCGAATTCTGATTCATGCATTGGTCTGGCCGTCGAGGACGGTTGCCCACTATCGGCAGTTTGCAGCACGCTCTTCTCCAATTCTGATTGGTGGGTGGGTTGCAATCATTGGCGGGTACGGTGATTTGCCTTGATTGCAAAAGTCTAGTTGCAAATGTAAGTCCTTTGCGAGAACCGATATGAAGTGTGGCTTTCCTCATAAGTACGATGATCTGCACCCGCCGGTGTCGGGGATAGACTATTTCCGATGCACGAAATTCCAATGAGGTAGCATGTCTGTCTATCAATTGAAGTCCCGATTTCAGAATATTCTTCGCCCTCTGGTGCGCTCCCTCGCGTCGCGAGGCGTCACCGCCAATCAGGTGACTTCAGTTGCAGCCGCCGTCTCGGTTGCATTGGGCCTTTTTCTGAGCGTCGCTCCGCTTCCGCACTGGTTCCTGCTGGTGCCGGTATGGTTTCTCCTGCGCATGGGCCTCAACGCCATCGACGGCATGCTCGCGCGCGAACATGGGCAGAAGAGCATTTTAGGCGCCTATCTGAACGAGATCGGTGATGTCGTGTCGGATGTCGCCCTGTATTTGCCGTTTGCGCTCATCGATCCGAACGGCTTGGTGCCGGCGTTATCAGTCATATTCCTCTCGGCGCTGACGGAATTTGCCGGCGTTCTGGGTCAAACGGTCGGGGCAAGCCGGCGTTACGACGGGCCGCTGGGCAAGAGCGACCGCGCGGTGCTTTTCGGCGCGCTCGGCATCTTTGTCGCGGTTGGCGGTACGTTTGCAGCATGGACTTCGTGGCTCTGGGCGGTGGTGGCTCTCCTTCTCATATGGACCATCATCAACCGTATCAGCGCCGGTATTCGCGAGGCGCATACCGCCGCCCGTTAGGACGCTGCCTCTCCTTCTAACGCCATGTTAAGCTTAGGTTGTATTTTTAGCACAACCCCTTGAAAGCACCAAAGCGGTGCTTTATGTTTTATCCTATGGCGAACACAGGCAAGACACCGCACCTATCGCTGCTGCGCTACACGCTGGCGCCTGATGAACAGGCCCGGCAGGCGCTGGACGATACTCTTGCCGCCTATCGCAGGATGATCGACATCCTGAACGAACGCATCGACGACAGGGCGGGCGCCAATCTCGTCCTCCTGCATGAACTTGCCTATGAAACCGTCCGCGAGCAGACGGGGCTGCCGGCGCGGCTGGTGACACTCGGTCTTCGCGATTTCGCCGCCAATCGCGGCGCGAGTGCCGATCCCCCGCTTCTGCCGCTCGACGACAAGCTTTTCGCCATCAAAGGCCCCGCGGATCTGACGATCGCCACAGTGCACGGGCGCGTTGCCGTACCCTTCGATGTCGCGGGCTATTCCAGGGGATGGGAGAGTATTTTTCCGGCCTATCTTGTGGCCGGCCAGGATCGTTACGAGATTCACATCGGCGTCACGCCGAATTCCGCTCGGATGGAGGAAAACATGACGAATGAAGGCATTCTTTCCCGCATGGGCCGCCTGATCGCGGGCATCGCGAATGCGGCGGTCGACAAGGCGGAAGGCGTCAACAAGATCGCCGTCATCGAACAGGCGATCCGCGAGATCGATGCGGCAGCGGACGAGGCCCGCACCGATCTCGGCAAGGCGCGTGCCGAGGAATATCGCATCCAGAGCCGCAAGGACGAGATCGTCGGAGACATGAACGCGCTCGACCAGAAGATCCGCCTCGCCGTCTCTTCCGGGCGCGATGATCTGGCAAAGGCCGGCGTCGCCCGGCAGATCGATCTCGAATCCCAGATCGCGGCGCTCGACAAGGCGTTGGCCGATGCCAGGGAGCAGCTGGACGAGGGCCAGAAAGCCCTTCAGGCCGTGCTCGCCACGCGCCGCGAGGCCGACGCCCGCCTTGCCGATTTCAAGCGCAGCATCGCCAGGCATCCCGAAGACGCCGCAGCAGGTCACAGCCGGCCCGCGCCGGGCGCCGATGCTGCCCGGGCTGCAGCGGCAGTGTCGCGGCTGACCGGTGTTCCATCAGGCGAGCACGCCCATAGTTCGGAGCTGGACGAACTCGACCGCTTGCACCGCGAACAGGCGATCGAAGCGCGCCTCGCGCGCTTCAAGGCGGATAACCGGTAACGGCGATGGCACTTCTCTTCGCCCCCGAATGTGCCCCCTTCGCCATCGCCGCCGCGGTCCTCGCCGGCCTGACCGCGATCGAGATGCTCGCGACCGTCATGGGTTTTTCGATCATGGAATTTCTGGGAAAACCGGATTTCCATGGCCATGACGGGTTTGCGGGCTACCTGTCCTGGCTCAATCTCGGCGGTGTTCCCCTGCTCATCCTCATCATGCTGGCGCTCGGCTTCTTCGCCATGACGGGCTTTGCCATACAGGCCGTCGCCAATGCCTTCTGGGCACCGCTTCCCGCCACCGTCGCCGCTCTTCCCGCCATCTTGGTTGCCATCCCCATGGTCAGGGCGTCGAGCAGGACCGTGGCGCGGCTCGTGCCGCATGACGAGACCTATGCCGTCGATCTCGACGCGCTCATCGGCCGGACCGCCGAAGTATCGCTCGGCCCGCTCGATCAGGGGCTGCCAGGACGCGTCCGCGTCAAGGACCAGCATGGAAACTGGCACGTGCTGAGAGCCAAGGCCGCCAGAGATCAAGAGCCTCTCAAGGTCGGCACCGAGGTTCTCCTCGTCGACCGCACGGCAGATGTATTTATCGCCATTCCCGCACTGGCCGACCCGACCGATGCGGACAATCAATCTTTGAGGGACCAGCAATGATATACGACGTTATTCTACCAGCCGGCATTGGGATTGTTCTGATCTTCGGCATCGGTTTTGTCCTCGCCTCTCTTTACACACGCTCCAGCCGCGATGAGGCCTATGTGCGCACCGGCCTCGGTGGCCAGAAGGTCGTGCTCGACGGCGGTTCGGTCGTCCTGCCGATCTTCCACTCGATCGCCAGGGTCAATTTGAAGACGCTGCGGCTCGAGGTTCGCCGCGGTGAAGGTGATGCGTTGATCACCAAGGACCGGATGCGCGTCGATATCGGCGCCGAGTTCTATGTGCGCGTAAAACCCGATGCCTCCTCGATTGCGCTTGCCGCCCAGACGCTCGGCAACCGGACCAATGATGCCGAGGCGCTTCGCATCCTGATCGAAGCGAAATTCGTCGACGGCCTTCGCTCGGTGGCCGCGACGATGAACCTCGACGCGCTGCAGGAACAGCGCATGGATTTCGTCAAGGCCGTGCAGGAAGCCGTCGGCGCCGATCTCCAGTCGAACGGCCTCGAGCTCGAATCCGTGTCGCTGACGCGCCTCGACCAGACCGATATCAAGCATTTCAACGCCAACAACTTCTTCGATGCGCAAGGTCTCGCCGCATTGACCCGCATCACCGAGGGACGCAAGAAGGAGCGAAACGAGATCGTTCGCGATACCGAAGTCGCCATCGCCCAGAAGGATCTCGAGGCCCGCCAGCAATCGCTGACCATCGAGCGGACGAAGCGGGAAGCCGAGCTCAGCCAGGAACGCGACATCGCCAACAAATCCGCGGCGACACGCGCCGAAACCGCGCAGCAGGAACAGGCCGCCAAACGCGCCGAAGAGGAAGCCCGCATCGCCTCCGAACAGGCGATCGCTGAACGCGAGGCATCCGCTAAGCAGGCCCGCGAAAGCGCCAACATCGATTCCGCCCGCGCCGTCCAGCAGCGCGACACCGAAGCCAAGCGCGATCTGCAGATCGTGGCGCAGGAAAGCGCCATCGCCGTTGCCAACAAGAGCCGCGAAGAATCCGAAGCGAAGGCAGCTGCGGAAGCGGCCCGCGCGCTGGCGATCGCGGCGGAGGAAAAGGTCGGCACCGCCAAGGCGATCGAGATCGCCGAACGCGAAAGGCAGATTGCCGTCATCGACGCGCGCAAGAAGGCCGAGACGGAAGCAACCGCCGTCACCGTCGGCGCCGAGGCCGAAAAACAGGCGGCAAGCGACCAGGCCGAGGCCATCAAGACGCTCGCGACCGCCGAGGCGGATGCGGCGATCATCAAGGCCAAGGGTATTCTCGAAACCGGCAAGGCCGCCGCCGAGAGCGAGGCATTGCTCAACGACGCCCGCAACAAGTTGAGCGCTGCCATCATCGAGTTCGAGATCACCCGCGAGCGTATCCGCATCATTCCCGAGGCGCTCGCCGAGGCGGTCAAGCCGATCGAGAAGATCTCCGATATCAGGATCTTCGATACCGGCGGCATGCTCGGCCGCGGAAACGGCGCGACCGGAGGAAACGGCATCGGCCTCGGCGAAGGACTGGCAGGCCAGCTCCTCTCCTATCAGGCCAACAAACCGATCCTCGACAAATTGTTGAAGGAGGCCGGCTTCGAGGGCGACGACGCCATCTCGTCCCTCCTTGGAAATCTCGATGGCGCAAAACCGGCAAGACCGGCAATGCCTGCCGCAGCCCCGGTAAAGCCGGCAACACCGGCTGCAGCCCCGGCAAAGCCGATCGTCCCCCCGGCACCAAAGGAGAAATGATCGCCGCGCTGACGGGTCTGGACTAGATCAGGCCGGTTCGGCCTAAAATCTGAATCCTGTTCTAAATTAAATAGTTAGCGCACGATGCCGAAAGCCGTTCACACTTTTCGGCATCGTGCTCTATCTCACCCAACCCGCTGCTAGCGCGCCTGCCCAGTCGGCACGGCCCCTTTCGGCGGCCAGTGCCGACATCGCCTTATGGTCATAGGCGACGGCTCGGAACTGCCATGTCCATCCGGTCGCCGTCTTTTCCAGAATGGCATAGCTGGCCAGCGGATGACCGGCCTCCACCTTGTGGTAATAGGGCAGTTCGTCGTCATAGGCCGGGCAGCCGACGCTGCCGGGATTGACGATGAGGCGGCCGTCGGAAAGCATGATAGCTCGGGGAATGTGACTGTGACCGCAGAGGATCAGCGGCAGGTCGACGCCCTCCGCCAGCGCCTCGATCGCTTCGATCGGTTTCTGGAAGACGAAGCCCTCCGGGGAAACCGATTCCAGCCAGTAGAGATTGTCGTCCTTCGGCGTCGCATGGCAGAGATAGACCTCGCCGCGATAGACGGTATCGAACGGCAGGCTACGCACCCAATCGAGATGCGACGACGACAATTGCCGATAGGCGGCGGCATCCGAGGCATGCATGGAAGCCGGATCCTGTTCGATGAGGTAGCGGTCGTGATTGCCGCGAACCGAGGTCAGGCTAAGCGGCATCAGCAGGTCTGCCGTCTTGCCCGCCTCGAGCGGTCCGCTGAAGAAATCGCCGAGATTGACGATCTCATCGATGCCCTGCGCACGAATATCCGCAAGCACCGCCTCCAACGCCAGATGGTTGCCGTGGATATCCGCAATTGCCGCAAACCGCATTTTTAGAGCCTTTCCTGGTCAGATTGAAGCATTCTGCCGGAGCAGGTTTTCGTCAGGGCAGAGGCGATTGGCGAAGGGCATACCTCTTGGTACGTCCGAGCCGATCGCCTTTGATCCTGGCGGAAAGATGCCCAGCCCCTCGGGTTGGCTGAAACGGGCCGGCTGATCGACCGGCCGGCTTGGCCGTAGAGCTGGGCTACGACGCGCGCCGGCCGGTCGACCATCCAACTCCGTTTGAGCCAACAGAATGCTTCAATCTGACCAGGAAAGGCTCTAACTCCCTCGATAGGTGGAATAGCCATAGGGCGAAATCAGCAGCGGCACATGGTAGTGCGCCGTGACATCGGCGATACCGAAGCGGATCGGCACGATGTCGAGGAAGGCAGGATGCGGCAGCGGCGTGCCGCTCGCCCTCAGATAGTCGCCAGCATGGAAGACCAGTTCATAAATGCCGGCCCGGAAGCCTTCGCCAACCAGAATGGGGCCACCGTCGACCCGGCCGTCGGCATTGGTCTCGACCGTCTTCAGATGTCTGCGGATCTCGCCGTCGAGCTGGAAAAGATCGATCCTCAGACCCTCGGCAGGCTTGCCGAGGGCGGTGTCGAGAACATGCGTGGTCAGTCCGGTCATGGGGCTGGCTCTTTGATGATGTAAGGGGTTTCGAAGAAGAATTCTTCCAGATTATTGCCCGTCCCATCGCGGTCGACAACCAGGAAATCTGAGGCTTGGCCGAGCACCATCAGCGGATGATGCCAGACGTTGCGGCGGTAGTTCACGCCCTGATCGCCACGCGCCAGAAACACCTGCGGCCTGTGCGGACGGCCGTTCTCGTCCTCGGAAACGACGACGAGAAAGGAACGGCCAGAGACCGGCGAGAAACTCTGGCTGCCGAATGGGTGCCGCTCCATCATGGTGATTTCATAGGGGAAGGCACGCGGCTGGCCACGAAAGAGGTTGATGATGACGCGTGCGCCTTCGCCCGTCGCTTCAGCGGCGGCCAGCGCGTGAAAACGCTCCGTCGTGCCGCCATTGATGAGCCGCATCGAGGCCGGATCGGCTTCGATCACCTCGCCGAAGGGTGCGAAGGCGGATTTGGTGAGCGGGCGGATCTCGAGAAATTCGGACATGGCTTCACTCGCCTTGGGCATGCCAGTAACGGACAGCGTCGATCGCGGAAAGAAGTTCCGGCAGCGTGCGATACGTCGCCTCCCAGATTTCGGAGGGATTGAGATCGAAGACGTCCTCGAGAATGCGATTGCCCGTGCCACAGATTTTCGTCCATGGCAGGTCGGGATGCTCGGTCGCAAATTCCGGATGTGTGACGAGCAGGCGGGACGCCGCAGCACCGATGGTGAAGTGGCAGAAGGCAACCGCCTTGAAGGTGAGCTTGTCCCCGGCGAACGCCGCCTCATCCATTCCGCCGACGAAAGACAGCGCTTCGGATGCTGCCTCATACATCTCGTTGAGATAATCGATAGCGCGCCGCTCTTTCATTCAGCCTCCGGCAGCATCGATGTCAGCCGTAGCAGCGCGATACGCTCGACCTGCGCCGTCGCGGTCGCAAATTCCTCGTCCCGATCGTTGCCGATGCGAGTTTCGAACGCCGACAGGATGTCGTCTTTGCCGAGCCCCTTGACGGCGATGATGAAGGGAAAGCCGAATTTTTCGACATAGGCCGAATTGAGTTCGGTGAAGCGGCCGTGTTCGGCCGGGCTCAGCCGGTCGAGACCGGCGCCGGCCTGCTCCTTCCGGCTGTCTTCGGTGAGTTCGCCTGCTATGGCGAGGCGCCCGGCAAGATCGGGATGAGCCAGCAGCACGCCGAGACGCTCCTCTCGGCTTGCCGCCCGGAAGACGGCCACAAGGGCCGCATGCACGCCTGATGCCGTCAGCGGCGCCGGCAGGTGGCCGGCGTCATAGGCGCGCTCGGCAATAAAAGGCGAATGTTCGAAGACGCCGCCGAAGCGGGAGACAAAATCCTCGCGCGACATCATCAGAGCGCATCCGGCTGATGATGCTTGTGCCAGTGCTCGGCGATCTCAATGCGGCGCGGAATCCAGACCTTGTCGTGCTTCAGCACATATTCGATGAACCGCTTCAGTGCCGCCGCCCGGCCCGGGCGCCCGACGAGACGGCAATGCAGGCCGACCGACATCATCTTCGGGCTGCCCGCCTTGCCTTCCTCATAAAGCGTATCGAAGGCATCCTTCAGATAGGTGAAGAACTGATCGCCGGCGTTGAAGCCCTGCGGCGTCGCAAACCGCATGTCGTTGGTTTCGAGCGTATAGGGGATGATCAAGAAGGGTTTCCCGTCGACGCCCTTCACCCAATAAGGCAGGTCGTCGGCATAGGAATCGGAGGAATAGAGAAAACCGCCCTCCTCCTGCACCAGCCGAAGCGTATTGTCGGAAGGCTTGCCCTGATACATGCCGTAAGGCCGCTCACCGGTGAGTTCGGTGTGCAGCCGCACGGCTTCGAGGATATGCTTGCGCTCCAGATCTTCAGGAAAATCCTTGTATTCCAGCCAGCGGTAGCCGTGGCTGGCAATTTCCCAACCGGCCTCCTTCATCGCGGCGACGGCCTCGGGGTTGCGGGCCATTGCCAGCGTCACGCCGTAGACGGTCGCCTGCACCTTGAGATCGGTGAACATCCGCCAAAGCCGCCAGAAGCCGGCACGCGAACCATACTCGTAGATCGATTCCATGTTGAGGTTGCGCTGCCCAGGCCAGGCGGCTGCGCCGACGATTTCCGACAGCAGGTTTTCGGAAGCCGGATCGCCGTCAAGGATCGAACTCTCGCCGCCCTCCTCGTAGTTGATGACGAACTGCACGGCGACGCGTGCCTCGTCCGGCCATTTCGGATCGGGCGTCAGACGCCCATAACCGACAAGATTGCGCGGATAGGTCTCGGATACCATCAAATCACCTTCTGAAAAGACGGGGAACGGTAGCATCCGCAGCCGGAATGTCGAGACGGAAACTGCGCAACGGGATTTTCCCATTACGGAACAAACCTTTAGCCTGGATATTCAGGCGATCTTGCGCGCGCTGACCTTGCCCATCGGATGCAGCGAATGAACGCGGAAAGGGCCGCCGGTGCCCTCCTCGATCATCAGCGCCACGTTGGAAACCGTGACCGGCTCGCATAACACAGGCTCGAAGATCGTCTGCAGCGCCGGCTCGATGCGCGGCATGTCGATCGCGTTGACAGGGCCTGTCACCGGCATATGAAAGCGGAACTCCTCCATCACGTAAGGGCTACCCCAGCGATGCAGATTGGCAAATTGCGTCGCCGACAGCCCGTCCGGATCGCTGCGTTCGATCTCGGCCTCGCTCAGCGGCGCGCGGAAACGATCGAATTCCTGCACGATCGCCGAGGCGAGATGCTGGATCTGCTCGCAGGGAATACTCGGCAGCAGGCTGTAGAAATTGCCGAGCCGGGCGACTTCGATACGCGGAATCTGGAAGGGAACGAAGGTCCCGGAAAAACGCATCAGATCGCGCAAGAGTTGCGCTTCCGACATCTCGTGAGACAAGTGAAATGGCGCCTTCAAAACGCCGTGAAAACCATAGCGCCGCGGCACGGCGGTATGGAAGGCGATCTCGTGAATGCCGAGACCACGAACGGCCGGAGGCTCCACCATATCGCCCGAAAACACGTTGCGGCCAAGCCAATTGGCGGCCACGAGCGATAGCGGGTCGCTCGCCGGGGGCGTGAAGCAAATGGCATAGCGCATGCAATTTCCTCCATCAAGGAAGTGAGCGCCGCTGCCTTCAGGCGCTGTCGATGTGCAAGCAGATAGGTGATTTGCATGACAGAATAACGAAACGCAGCGGCGCCTAATTCACGTTTAACGTGAAGCCGCCGCGATGTGGCTTGAAATTGCGAAGCTTTCCGGCAACAAAAATCCGCAATCTGTATCGCCTGCGATTGCTATCGCCGCCTCCGCCAGCCGGTGCGCCAGGCCGAAGCTGACCTTGAAGCCGCCGGTCAACGCGATCAGGCGTGGGTGATCGGGGTGGCGACCGATCATCGGATCCCGGTCGATCGCCTTCGGGCGAAGCCCCGCCCAGCGCTCGACGACCGGGGCGTCGCGAAGGCTTGGCACGATCACCCGCGCCGTCTCGATCAGCATGTCGAGCTGGGCGTCGGTCGACATGGGATCGTCAAAGCGGTTCTCACTGGTGCTGCCGATCGCCACGTGCCCGCCTTCATGTGCGACGACATAGAGCCCGTCGAGAAAGATCGTCGGCAGCGACGGGACGATATCGGCTTTCAACAGAGCCGCCTGCCCTTTCACCGGCTGGCCGAGCGGCTGCTTCAGCCCGGGCGTCAGCTCCTGCAACAGCGGAAAGGACTGATAGCCGGCGGCAAGGATGCAGCGGCTGAAAGCCAAGCTTTCGCCGCCTATTTCGGCGGTGCCGCGATCGGGATCAAGGCCTGCAACCCTGGCATGTTCGATGATCCGCACGTGTCTTGCCTGCCGCAGGAAGGCAACAAGCGCCGCGATCAGCAGCCGCGGTGCAACGCGCGCGGCGAGCGTGTCGTGCACGAAGCCGCTCTCGCCGGCGGACGCCTCGATCCAGCCATCGACCGGCGGACTGTCGAGCACATGCCAGTGGAAGCGGCGCTCGCCCGCCCGCCAATGGCGCTCGGCGTCCTCGAAATGGCCGCACGCTATGCGGTTGAGATGCGGCTTCGGCAACGGGATCAGCCGCCCCGACCTGGTATAACCGGCGGAAAGCCCGGTCATTGCTTCGAGCGCTGCGATTTCGGCTTCGAGTAGGACCAGCGCATCGAACTGGAACTGCTTCTTTTCAGACCACCGATCCGGCATATGCGGCATCAGCGCGCCGAGCAGGCCGCCGCTTGCGCCTTCGCCCAATCTGCCGGCGTCAGCAATAAGCGTACGGATGCCCCGGCGCTCGGCGTGGACGGCCGCCCAGAGACCCATGATGCCGCCGCCGACGATCAGCAATTCCGAGGATGATTGACCTGAGACTTGCTGAGGATTATCGGCTTTTTCCATGACAGACGTGAACCCCGATCAGATTGGCGCAGGCGCGCCGCAGCCGCTCGAATGGCGCGACGGCGATATGCCCTATTCCACCGCCTTTGGCGATCATTTTTATTGCCAGACGGATGGCCGGCTGGAATGCGGCCACGTCTTCCTCGCCGGCAACGGCCTGCCGGCGCGCTGGAACGGGCGGCAGGAATTCGTGATCGGCGAGCTCGGCTTCGGCACCGGCCTGAACTTCGCCGAGACCTGGCGGCAGTGGAAGCTCCACCGTGCCGGCGGCCAGCACCTGCATTTCATCTCCTTCGAGCTCCATCCGATGCGTGGCGAAGAGATCGGCCGGGCGCTGTCGCATTGGCCGGAGATCGATAGCGAGCGCGAGGCGCTGACGGCGGCCTGGCCGCAGACGCCTGCTGGAACCGTCTCGCTCGATCTCGATCCTCAGACGCGGCTCAGCGTCGTCTGCGGCCGCGCGCTCGACGGTGTCGCCGCGGCAAAGCCCGGCTTCGACGCCTGGTATCTCGACGGCTTCGCCCCGTCACGCAACGGCGACATGTGGTCGGAGGAACTGATGCGGCTCGTCTGCGAGAAAAGTGCCGCCGGCGGCACGTTCGCCACCTATGCGGCGGCCGGCTTCGTGCGCCGCAACCTCATTGCCGCCGGTTTTGCCGTCGAGCGCCGCCAAGGCTTCGCCGGCAAGCGCGAAATGCTCTGCGGTATCAAGGCGTCCCCGGGTCAGCGCGCGGATTAATAGCTGCTGCGCTCCGGCTGCTGCTCGCTCGTTCCGAGCCATTGCCGGATTTTCTCTTCCAATAGTTCAGGGCTGATCGGCTTCGACATGTAATCGTCCATGCCGGCGTCGAGGCAAAGCTCGCGGTCGCTTTCGAGCGCATGGGCGGTGACCCCGATGATCGGCACGCGGTGCCCCTGGCCCTTTTCCCTTTCGCGGATCGTCTGGGTCGCCTGATGGCCGTTCATGACGGGCATGGAGACATCCATCATGATGATGCGCGGCGTATGCCGCTCCCAGGCAGCGACCGCCGCCTGACCATTCTCGACGACGAGGAAAGAAAGACCCGTTCCCTGCAGGATCTGCGTGAAGACGATCTGGTTGACCTCGTTGTCCTCGGCAACGAGCACGTCGACGAATTCGGCCGCCCGCTTCTGCGGCGCGGGTGCCGGCGGCTTTGCCGGTGCCGCCGCTTCCCTCTGCAGCCGGGCAATCTCGGCCTCGGAGGCCTGCTTGACGCGGCTGGCGCGCACCACTTCGACGACGGTGTTGCGCAGCACGTTGGCGCGCGCCGGCTTCATCAGATGCGCGTGGCCGTTGAGCGCCGCGAATTCCTTTTCCGTGCCGGAAATATCCATCGACGTCAGGAAGATGATCGGCAATTCGACAAAGCGGGGATCGGCGCGGAGCCGGCGCGCGACATCGGCGCCGTTCATATCAGGCATGTGATAGTCGAGCACCACGGCATCGACGGCAATGCCGAGATCGGCCGCCGCCTCGAGGATCGCAAGGCCGGTACCGCCGCCTTCGGCGGCCACGCCATCGAAACCCCAGAGAGCAAGCTGCTCGGTCAGAATGCGACGGTTCACGTCATTGTCGTCGACGACGAGGACGCGCGCGCCCTGCACGTTGATCGGCAACGGCTTCGGTTCGATGCGGGCGGCCGCCACCGCAAACGGCAGATTGACGGTGAAGACCGAGCCCTTGTTGCCTTCGCTTTCGACGTTGAGATACCCGCCGAAAAGGTCGACGAGCCCGGCGGTGATCGCAAGGCCGAGGCCCGTTCCCTCATGCCGGCGGGTCGAGGAGGCGTCCACCTGCGAAAACTTGTCGAAGATCGATTCGAGCTTCTCCGGCGGGATGCCGATACCGGTATCCTCGATGCGGATGCTCGCCATGATCTCGCCGCCGTCGGCGGCCTGAAAGCCGAGATCGACGAAGACGTGGCCACGCTCGGTGAACTTGACGGCGTTGCCGACGAGATTGGTGACGATCTGGCGGAAACGCCCGGCATCGCCGATCACGGCGGCAGGCAGGTCGGGTGCGGCCCGCACCAGCAGCTCGATGTTCTTCTCGGCGGCATGCGAAGACAAGAGTGTCGCCACGTCCTCCACCGCTTCGGTAATATCGAAGGCGGCCTTGCGCAGTTTCATCTGTCCGGCATCAATCTTCGAGAAGTCGAGGATGTCATTGATAATCGTCAGCAGCGCATTGCCCGATTTGACGATGATGTCGACGAAAGTCTTCTGGCGCGTGTCGAGATTGGTTTTGGCAAGCAGCTCCGCCATGCCAAGCACGCCGTTCATCGGCGTGCGGATCTCGTGGCTCATATTGGCGAGGAATTCGGATTTGGCGCGGTCGGCGGCTTCGGCGCGCGACAGCAGCTGCCGCAGTTCCTCCTCACGGCTCTTCAGCTCGGTGACGTCGGTGAAGAGCGCCACCCAATGCTGCCCCTCGCTGACCGTCGCCTCCATGTTGACCCAGCGTTCCCCGGCGACATGGAAGACGGTGGAAATCGGCTGCCGCGCCGCAATATTGGCGCGCCAGCCCTGCAGGATCTCGGCCGCCGCATCATGGAAATCGCCGCGCACCGCGCAGAAATCGAAGAGCCCGAGCCAGCTCACGCCTGGCTCGATATAGGGGGCCGGAATGCGCAGGATCTCTGAAAGCGCTTCGTTGGATAGCTTGATGATGCCGTCCTGGACGATGGCGATCCCCTGCGACATGGCGCGCGTTGCATCGCGCATCATCTCGCCGACCTGCTCCAGCGCCGCACGCGCCTCGTGGATTTCCTTTTCCCGTTCGCGCACCGCCGAAATATCGGCATAAGAAAGCAGGATGCGGTCGTGGGAGAGGCGGCGGCTGTCGAAGATGACGGATTTGCTGCCCGCCCAGCCGAGTTCGATCGGCTCCGGCTCATCTGTCTCGAACAGGTGCTTGCGGAAGGCGTAGATTTCCTCCGGCGTCTGCGTGCCGTCGTAGCGACCGAGCTCGTAATTGCGGCGGATGACGTCGATGAAGTGGCGACCGTCGAAGCGATCGTCGAGCGGCAGATCCCAGATGCTGTAGAATTCGTCGTTGACGTAGAGAATCCGATGGTCGTTATCGAGGATCAGCACGCCGACCGGCAGCGAACGCAGGATGCTTTCGATATCCCGGTGCAGGATTTCTTCCTGCTTGCGCGACGCAATCAGCGCCTTTTCGCGTTCCTTGAGCGGCGAGATGTCGGAAAAAGAGCCGACGACATAAGTGCGGCCGTCCGCCGTCATGACGCGGTTGACGCGCGAGATGACGGGATAGACGTGGCCGCTCTTGCTCGGCATTTCGCTTTCGATCTCCACCGACGTGCCGTACTTCAACGCCAGCAGGTTTTCCTGGTAGATCGCCTCGCCACCTTCCGGCCCGAACATTTCATATTCGGTCATTCCCAGTATCTGGGAGCGGTCGTGGCCGCTGAAGGTGTCGTAATATTTATTGGCATAGACCAGGCGGTGCCCGTCATCGCGCACGAAGACTGCAACCGGTAGGTCCTCCAGGACAGTGCGGAGAACGTCGAGTTCGTTGACGCTCTCGCCCCAGGCCGAATCTCCGGCGGCCGCAGGCTTGGCGCCATTACGGTAGGCGGCGTTGACGACCAGCGGGCGGCCGTCCCCGGCAAAGATGCCGATCGGATGATCAAGCTTTTCCAGCACCTCGCGCACGCGAGCGAAATCGGCGGCGACACCGCTATCGCCAACGGCGCGGCGCGGCGCCTCGCGCACTTCGAAAATGCCGAGCACATAGGCCCGCTCCGGCGACGGAGAGAAGCTTTCGATCTGAATGCGCTCATGGCCAAGGCCTGCCGCATCGAAACAGATGGCGCTTTCCTCGGTGCCGAACACCAGCGCGCGGCGTTCCCTGTCCTCGCGCTCCTCTTCCTCGGGACGGTCGAAGAGTTCGCGGCTGCGTCTGCCGATGAAATCGGAGATTTCGCGGCCCAGAAAACGGGCATAGGCCTCGTTGACGGCGATATAGCGCAGCTCGCTGTTCTTGACATAGGCCGGGGTATCCAGATCAGCGATCCGGCGGCAAGCCAACTCCAGAAGGTCCCCGGCTGATTTCAAAAATATAGCTCCAGCAATGAATGAAATATCGACTACAAAAACTATAACGCCAAGGCTTTTAACAAGGTTTTAACCATAAATTTCGATAGCGAAATTTTACGGGCCGGCTCGCCAATTTCCGGCTCGCCAAGTTGAAGACAACTCACCTTGACCGCCCAGACTTGAAAGCAGGGGATCCGCTGAAATCATGACAAAAATTTAATGCCGAAACCGCTTGCGCGGCCATTGCGGCGCCGTGATCCAGGCCGAGTCTCGACATGGCTTTATTGGAAGCCAGCCATGAAAGGAAAATAGCATGTCCGTTTTTCATAAGACCATGGCGACGGGCCTGATCGCGCTGACCTTTGCCGGCGCCTCGCTCGCCACCGCTACCACCGCCGATGCCCGTCCACGCGATGCCTTCTGGGGCGGCCTTGCCGCCGGCGTCGTCGGCGGCGCGCTGCTGTCCGAGGCCGCCCGTCCCGCCTACCCTGTCTATCCCGCCTATCCTGTTTATCGCCCCTATCCCGTCTATAGGACCTATTACCGGCCGTCCTATTGCCATCTCGAATGGCGGCATGATCGCTGGGGCGAGCCCTACCGCGTCAAAGTCTGCCCGGAATAGAGAAGCCTCAATTCGGCGCCGCTTGACCTTCGCAGACGCCGGTCCATGACAGCGCCGCGCGGCTTTCAGACGTGCGGCGCTGTAACACTTTGAATTGCTGCAACGGCAATCAAATGAAACTGGCGGATTTTCATCCGCCAGATCAAAGCCAATCAGACCACATTTTGAACCGTTACGGAGAAAGCTCCTCCAGCACGCGATCCTTGGTTTCTATTGCAAACAGCATGGTGATGATTGCACCGACGATCAGAATGGCTGCGAAGCTCACGAAGACATACTGGATGCCCATGGAAGACATCACCGTGCCGACGAGGATCGGGCCGGTCGATGACCCCAAGCGAAGCCAAGCGCTACCGGTTCCTGTTCCCAGTGCCCTGAGGCGCGTCGGGTAGATCTCTGCCGAGTACAGGTACAAGGAAAATGTGACGGTCTGGACGATCGCATAAGCGAGACCGGCAAGAACCAAAACCTGGATGGGCGAGGTCGCGCCGAGCCATGCGAGGGCCAGCAGCGGCACGGGAGCGAGAAGCAGCGCACCCGTGTACCAACGCTTGCGCCCCACTTTATCGATGAGCAGCGCGCAGATGACAGCCGCGATCACGCCGCCGACTGACGTCAGGAAACCATAGAAGATGCTGGTTTGAAGCGGCAGGTTGAAGACCTGTCGATAAAGGGTCGGCAGCCAGGTGATCGTACCGTTGGCCACCGTATAGGCGGTAAACCACATTGCCCAGATGGAAAGCGTCCGCTTCAGGTAAACGCCCTGGAAGAGCTCGCGCCAGTCCGACGTGCGGCGGACCGGCGCTTGGATGAGCTTCGGTTCGGGCAGTTCCTTGCCGGCGGCACGAGCGCTTTCTTCCATGCGGGTGACGATAGCGTTTGCTTCGCCGTATCGGCCGTTGGCAGCCAGCCAACGCGGTGATTCCTTGAGGAACCAGCGCAGCGGAATCATTAGGATTGCGGGAACGAGGCCGACGACGAACATCGCCTTCCAACCGTAAACCGGTACCATGAAGTAGCCGATCAGCCCGGCGCCGACGAGGCCCAACAAGAACATGACCTCATAAAGGAGGAAGAACTTGCCGCGCCCCTTCGACCCGATCAACTCGTTGATATAGGCGCTGGCGACCGGGACCTCGCCGCCGGTGCCGATCCCCTGGACGAAACGGAAGGCCATCATCATGCCGGCCCCGGCAGCGAACAGGCATGCGACATCCATACTGACGAAGAGCAGGATCGTGAAGAGAAGAACTTTCAGCCGGCCGACCTTCTCGGCAAGCCAGCCAAACAGGATCGCACCGATCAACTGTCCCAAATAGCCCATCGATAGGATCATGCCGGTCTGTGAGGGGCTCAGGCCCCACTCGCGGACGAGGACGGGCATGGCATAAGCGATAGCGATGACCGTGTAGCCGTCGAAGAACGTTGCGGCGCCGACGATATTGCGCGCCCAGAACACCTCGCGGGTGATGGGGAGGCGCTCCAGACGAGCGCTGATTTCGGCCTGAGGATCAGCGGCATTCGCCGTCTCAGCCGGTATAGGCTGCATGACATTCATTGGTTCCTCCTTCTCGCCCCGTGGCCTACCACTCTCCCGGCCAGGGGCGCTCCTGCTTGATGGTTGCTACTGCGCGTCAGTTTGTCCTGTCAGAGCAATGGCCTTCAAAGACGTTCAAACCTGCCTCGGCGGGTTTCCATGACTTCCTCCTCCCTTTGCAATGCGCCCCTGCGACCTGCGCAGGGGCGTCAAAGAGGTCACTCGGCAGCCAGCAGTTGGTCAACGCGACCAATACCGGCAGCGTCGAAGGCAGCAAAAATCTCCGCTTCTGCCTTGTCGCCAAGGCTCTTCAGCGGCTCGCGGATCGTGGCGTGGTCCAAGATACCGCGGTGCACGAGGCCGAGTTTCAGGGCCACGGTGCCTTCCATATGAGAGCCGCGATGATAGACGGCACGCGTCACCGGAAGAAGGCGCTCGAAGATCTTGCGCGCTTCCGGATAGTCCTGCGCCTTGCCGGCTTTGATCAGGTCGATGAGCAACTCCGGCGCGATATTGCCATAGCCGACGAGCAGGCCATCGACATCGAACATGGTTGGCAGCAGCCATTCATCGTGGCAGCTCAGAACCTGCAGCTTTGGATTGGCCTTCTTCAGCTCTGGAATTTCGACATACCAGCGCTTCATATTGCGCACGCCGTTCTTGGTGGCGACGACGCCTTCCTGTGTGGCAATCGCAAGCTGTGTATCCAGATCGTAAGATGCCTTGGTGGCGTCGGGATACTGGAACAGGATGCACTGGAGGCCGGACTCCTGCCAGATTGCCTTGTAGCGATCCTGAGGCGCTCCCTTCTGAAAGCCGAAACGCAGCCAGCCGTGGTTGGGATAGACGAGTGCGCCGGTGGCACCCGCGGCTTTGCATTTCCTGGCCTCTTCAGCGGCGACCTTCGTGCCTTCACCGGTAATCCCGGCAATGATCGGAACGGCACCGTCGACTGCTTCAACATATGTGCGGATGAGAGCAAGGCGCTCCTCTTCCGTGAGGAAGGTGCCCTCGCCGGCATGGCCGAGGATGACGAGGCTTTTGACGCCTTCCATCGAGACCAGCCATTTGGCGAGCTTGGCGTTGGCTTTGTGATCAACTTCGCCGTCACGGGTGAAAGCGGTAACGGGGGCCGGGCTCAGCCCGCGCATATCCATCGGTTGCATATTGGTCTCCTCCTTCGTGCGATCGCGGTTCTCTCGCGATCGCTATAGGATCGTTTACGGGAACGTTCCCACTATCGTTCTTGAATTTCCTGGAGTCAATATCTTTTTTGGTGCATGCTGAGAGCGGCGGCCCAATGCCGACTCGTATGGAAAAGGCTCAATGAATTCAAAAGCGGATGAAGTTCCGGGACAGACCCGCGTCACTATTCACGGCGTGGCTGCCGCAGCCGGCGTCTCCAAGTCTACCGTGTCCCGCATTCTGGACGAGAGGCTTCCGCGCTCCGACAGTGAAACCGCGCGGCGCGTGCGCAAGGTTGCCGAAGAGCTCGGATACGTTCGGGATGTTTCTGCAGCGAGCCTCAGGCGCGGCAACACGATGACGGTCGGGGTGATTGTACCCAGGCTGACGGATACGGTCATGGCCATGCTTTATGAATCGCTGGCCAAGGCGTGTAGCCGTAGTGGCCGCTTCGCGATTGTCGCAACGACCGACGACAAGCCAAGAGCAGACCGGCTTGCGGCCGAGTCTCTGCTGAAGCGGGGTGTCGATGGACTGATTCTTTCGACGGCGCGGGAAGACGATGACTTTCCGGACGAGCTGGCAAAGCGCGGCATTCCTTATGTCCTGGCGCTCCGGACGGATGGCCACAGCCTCTCGTCAGTCGGCGATGACAGGCTCGGTGGCTACCTCGCGGCCCGCCATCTCCTCGATCTCGGCCACCGCAGAATTGGCGTCATTGCCGGTCCATCCTATGCCTCCAGTTCTCGGGGGCGCGTGGAGGGTTTCCGCCACGCCCTGGAAGAGGCTGGATTGAATGCGGATCCCTCATACATCATTCCCTCGACATTCGGCATCGAGTCCGGTGCGGTAGCCGTCGAGACACTGATGCATCTCAGTCCACGTCCAACCGCCGTTTTCGCCGTCAACGACAATACTGCCATCGGCGCTTTGTCGGGACTGACGAAACTTGGCCTTTCCGTGCCGCAGGACATCTCGATCGTAGGCTATAACGACATTCCGATTGTCAGCCACCTCCCCACACCGCTCACGACTCTACGGGTGCCGTTCGAGCAAATTGCATCAAACGCCCTTGATCTTCTTGCAGGTGACAACAGTCCTGCCGAGGAACGCATTCGGATCTCGGCCCCAACCCTCATTCCAAGGAAATCGACGGCACCGTTGCGTTGAAAGGTCGCGAAGTCGCGCGCTTCCGCTATCTGCACCCGATTGCTCGGGTGGATGCGATCACTCGATTCTCCAACAAAGGCCAGCTGTTTCGCAGACCAAGCCGCCCTCATGCGGCCGCCGCATAGAGGAAGGACCCAGCATGCCGGAACCGCTCAAGAACCTGCTGCATGAAGCGCTGGTCGGCGATATGGCCGATCGTATTGGTGGCAACGCGTCGGCTTTCGACAGAGACCGTTTCGTGACGCTGGCGACCAATGGCCTCGCGGCGCTGGAACTGATGGAGCGCTCGGCGCTGATCCGCGACGCCCTGTTTGCCACGCTTCCCGATGATTTCCGCGAGGCCGCAGCCATTCTGATGGCAAGCCTGCCCGCCACCGGCAGGCCGGGGCTCTCCGGCTGGATGCTGTTGCCGGTCAATCAGTTCATCGCTGCGCGCGGCCTTGATCATTTCGATCTCGGCCTCGACCTGTTGAAGGCGCTGACGCCGCATTTCACGGCCGAATTCGGCATCCGGCAATTCATCCACCGCGACCAGCAACGTGCACTCGCCATCATTTCCGGCTGGGTCGGCGATCCCGACCGGCATGTGCGCCGGCTGGCGAGCGAGGGAACGCGGCCACGCCTGCCCTGGGCCATGCGCCTGCCGCAGCTCGTAAAGGACCCGGCGCCGATCCTGCCCATCCTGACCGCGCTGATGGATGACCCGGAGGATTATGTACGCCGTTCCGTCGCCAACAGCCTGAACGACGTCGCCAAGGATCACCCCGATATGGTCGCCGCCTTTATCGCCGCCCATATCGATGCCGCTTCGCCCGAACGCCGCTGGCTGCTGAAACACGCCTCGCGCACGCTTCTGAAGAAGGGCCACGCGCGGGCGCTCGCCAATTTCGGCTTCGCCGCCACCGCTTCGCTCCAATGCGAATTACGGCTCGTAAACGGTGAGGTGATGTTCGGCGAAGGGTTGGATTTCGAAATCCGGTTGACGAATGCCGGCGAGGTCCCGCAATCGCTGATGATCGACTACGCCATCCACCATGTGAAGGGCGACGGTTCGCTCTCGCCCAAGGTCTTCAAGTGCAAGACGATCACGCTCGCGCCCGGGCAAAGCCAGACGATTGAGCGCCGCCACGCCATGCGGCCAATCACGACGCGGCGCTATTATCCCGGCAAACACCACATCGCCATCCTCGTCAACGGCGCGGAGACCGCATCGGAAAGCTTCGTCCTCGTTATGCCCTCAGCTGACCCAGGCTAAGGCTTTCTTGTGCACCGCACTTGACTTTCCACGCGAACTAGCCCAAATGCGGATCAGCTTTCACCCTTCCGGCCGCCGCGTGAGCGTGCCCCTGCTAAAAAATACGGACGCAGGAAGAAGGGACAAAAGCGCATTTCGATAGAGCGCCGCACTCCCATGAGCGGCCAGAAGCGCTGGAAAGCTTTTTTCAACTCACAAGTTCCCACTTCACGCGGGGTTCTTGACGCCAGAATGAAACCGGATCGCATGGTGCGTTCCGGCAATAGTCGTTGTGGCGCCCCGAAAGGTTATGCCTTGACTAATTTTGAATCGCTTGGTGTCTCCAAGCCGATCGTCGCTACTTTGTTCCAGCTCGGCATCGAAACGCCGACACCCATCCAGGAACATGCCATTCCTCTCCTCCTCGAAGGCCGCGACCTGATCGGCCTCGCCCAGACCGGCACAGGCAAGACCGCCGCTTTCGGCCTGCCTCTCATCGAAAAGCTGCTCGCCGACGAACGGCGTCCCGACAACCGCACGACGCGGACGCTGATCCTGGCCCCGACCCGCGAACTGGTGAACCAGATCGCCGAGAGCCTGAAGAAGTTCATCCGCAAGTCGCCGCTGCGCATCAATGTCGTCGTCGGCGGCGTTTCGATCAACAAGCAGCAGCTTCAACTCGAAAAGGGCACCGATATCCTCGTTGCCACGCCTGGCCGCCTGCTCGACCTCGTCAATCGCCGCGCGATCACGCTGACCACGGTCCGCTATCTCGTGCTCGACGAAGCCGACCAGATGCTCGACCTCGGCTTCGTGCATGATCTGCGCAAGATCGCCAAGATGGTGCCCAAGAAGCGCCAGACCATGCTCTTCTCGGCCACCATGCCGAAGGCGATCGCCGATCTCGCCGGCGAATACCTCGTCGATCCCGTCAAGGTCGAAGTTACGCCTCCGGGCAAGGCTGCCGACAAGGTCGAACAATACGTCCATTTCGTCGGCGGCAAGAACGACAAGACGGAACTGCTCCGCAAGTCGCTGACTGAAAACCCGGATGGCCGCGCCATCGTCTTCCTGCGCACCAAGCACGGTGCGGAAAAGCTGATGAAGCATCTCGAGAACATCGGCTATTCCGTTGCCTCGATCCATGGCAACAAGAGCCAGGGTCAGCGCGAACGGGCGCTGAAGGCCTTCCGCGACGGCAGCATCAAGACGCTGATCGCCACCGACGTCGCCGCCCGCGGCATCGATATCCCGGCCGTCAGCCACGTCTACAACTACGATCTGCCTGAGGTGCCCGACGCCTATGTCCACCGCATCGGCCGCACGGCGCGCGCCGGCCGCGACGGCATCGCCATCGCCTTCTGCGCCCCTGACGAAGCCAAGCTGCTGCGTGACATCGAACGCCTGATGGGCATCGATATCACCGTCGCAAGCGGCGAACCTCCGGCAAACATGAACGCCACACCCCGTCGTGCCAACGGCAACGGCAACAACCACAATCGCAATGGCGGCCAGGGTCGCGAAAGTAATGGTCGCGGCGAAGGCCGTGGCGACCAGAATCGCTCCGAGCATCGCGGCAGCCGCCAGGAGCGCCGCCCGCGCCCCGAGCGCCCGACCAGCCGTAACGAGGATTTCCGCGGCCAGCGCCGCGGCGAAGTGACCCCGGATCTCGGTCCTGATAACGATCTGGTCGCAACCTCCGACTTCCGCCCCTCGGCAAAGCCGCAGCGTCCGGCGCATCACGGCGCCCACGCCAATGGCGAACCGAGCGGTCATCACCGCGGCAATAATCGCCATGCCCACGGCCGCCCGGCCCGCAAGCACGGCGAAGACCGCGGCCCGCAGCAGGCCCAGGGCGGCGAACCACGCCGCGACGGCAACGGCGGCAACCGCCGCGGTGGCTCAGGCTCCCGCAACGGCAGCGGCCAGCGCCGCGAACGCGCCTGAGCGTTGAACGACTGAAAAGCGGAAAGGCCGGGGATATCTCCGGCCTTTTTGTTATCTCCGCATCATTCTTTCCGAGAATCGGAATCGATTTTCAGAAAGCATGATGCGAGGGTTGAAAGTGTTAGGGTGTCTTTTCTGCGTCCGAAAGAACGCACAGGCTCTATACCTCGACGGGCCTATGCTCGCTGACCGCCCGGCGGTTGGTGAAATAGACGCCTGTCACGACCACCACGGTGCCGACGATCAACGGCAGGGTCAGCGGTTCCCCGAAGGCGATGAAGGCCTCGAGCGCGACGGTCGGCGGCATCAGGTAGATCAGCGAGGCGGCGCGGGATACCTGGCCGCGACGGATCAGATGAAGCAGCAGTCCGACCCCGCCCATCGACAGGCCGAAAACCGACCAAATGAGCGCGCCATAGGCCTGCGCGGCGCCATCGAAATGCTGATGCTCGAAGATGAGCGAAAGCGGCAGGGTGAGGATCAGCGCGCCGATATATTGCAGGGTCGCGATCGTTCTGAGGTCACCGGATTGCAGGTGTTTCTTCTGGTAGAGCGTGCCGTAGGTGACGGACGCCATGGCGACGAGGTTGATCGCCAGCGGCAGGGCGGCATGGGTGAGATCGGCGGTCGCCGGATCGAGCAGCTTCGGCGAAATCGCAATGGCAATGCCGATGAAGCCGAGAGCAAGGCCAAGTTTCTGTGCCTGCTGCAAGCGCTCGCCGATGAGGAAAGGAGCCGCCATCGCCGTCAACAGCGGCTGCAGTGCCGCGATGATGCCCGATATGCCGGCCGGCACCCCGTTGGCGATCGCCCACCAGAGACCGGCGAGATAGAAACCATGCAGGAAGAAACCGGAATAGATGGCGCGCAGCGCTGTCGCCCGGCTTTTGGGCCATCGCGCCCGCACCGCCAGGCAGAGCGCCAGAAACGCCGCCGCCGACAGCGCGTAACGTATCGAAAGAAAGGTGAAGGGCTCGGAATGCAGCGAGGCATATTTCGCCACCACCCAGCCCGTGGACCAGAGCAGGACGAAAACGGCGGGGGCAAGGCGATCGAGGGACATGGCGGCTCGCAATAAAAGCTTCGCTGTGCTGATAGCGGCACCCCGTAGCCGCAGTCAAAGGCGAAGCGTTGATGCTTATTTGAAATTTCGCTGATGCAAGGACCCGATGGCGGTTCTGCAGAGGTCGGCGAGCCTCGCGCGCATGGCCATATTCGATCGCCTTGGCTGAACGAAGAACGGTCATATGCTCAGATTTTACGCAGGCACCTTGGATGAATATCCGCCATGCCGCAGCGCATCACGTTAAATGCCCAGATTTTCACCCGTTTCTCGCAGCGCAAAATCTTTTCCCCGAACTGCGCATGGTTCTTGCATTGCCATTTGCGTTGTATTCAAATGAACAAAAAAGGGGAGCCGCGCTTTTGGCATTTGATGAAATGATTACCGGGGACGAAAGCCCTCGCCCGCCTTATGACAAATACTTCGAGTGGTACAACAGCCAAGACCGGGCGCATCTGATTGCCAAGTCCCGCGATGCGGAAAACATCTTCCGGAAGACCGGCATCACATTCGCGGTCTACGGCCATGCCGACAGTTCCGAAAAACTCATCCCCTTCGACATCATTCCCCGCATCATCTCCGCCCGCGAATGGCGCAAGCTCGCCCAGGGCATCGAGCAGCGGGTGATCGCACTCAACGCTTTTCTGGACGATATCTACCATAAGCAGGAGATCATCCGCGCCGGCCGCATCCCGCGCGAACTGATCGAGAACAACGTCACCTTCATCCCCGAGATGATCGGCTTCCGTCCGCCTGGCGGCGTCTACACCCATATCGTCGGCACCGACATCGTGCGCACCGGCGAGGACCAGTTCTACGTGCTTGAGGACAACGCCCGCACACCCTCCGGTGTCAGCTACATGCTGGAAAACCGGGAAACCATGATGCAGATGTTCCCGGAGCTGTTCCACAAGAACAAGGTGCAGCGTGTCGAGGATTATCCCTATCTCTTGCGCCAGAGCCTCGCCTCGCTTGCTCCTCCCGGCTGCACCGGCAAGCCGCGCGTCGCGGTGCTGACCCCCGGCATCTACAATTCGGCCTATTACGAGCATTCCTTCCTCGCCGACATGATGGGCGTCGAACTGGTCGAGGGTTCGGATCTGCGCGTCATCGACGGCAAGGTGAAGATGCGGACGACCCGCGGTTACGAGGCGATCGACGTGCTCTACCGCCGCGTCGACGACGACTTCCTCGACCCTCTGACCTTCCGGGCCGATTCCGCGCTCGGCATTCCCGGCATCATGGATGTCTACCGTTCCGGCAACATCACCATCGCCAATGCGCCGGGCACCGGCATTTGCGACGACAAGGCGATCTATTCCTACATGCCCGAGATCGTCGAATTCTATACCGGCCGCAAGGCCCTGCTCGAAAACGTGCCGACCTGGCGCTGTTCGGAAGCATCAAGCCTGAAATACGTGCTGGAACATCTGGAAGAGCTGGTCGTCAAGGAAGTGCACGGCTCCGGCGGCTACGGCATGCTTGTGGGACCGACGGCATCAAAGAAGGAGCGCGCCGATTTCGCTGAGAAGCTGAAGGCCAAGCCGAACAATTACATCGCCCAGCCGACGCTGTCGCTCTCCACCGTGCCGATCCTCGTCAACAAGGGCATCGCACCGCGCCATGTCGACCTTCGCCCCTATGTGCTTGTATCCGACAAGGTTCAGATCATTCCGGGCGGGCTCACCCGCGTGGCGCTGAAGCAAGGCTCGCTGGTGGTCAATTCCAGCCAGGGCGGCGGCACCAAAGACACCTGGGTATTGGAGGACTGATGCTCGGAAGAACCGCAAACGGCCTCTACTGGATGTTCCGTTACATCGAGCGTGCCGAAAATATCGCCCGCCTGATCGATGCCGGGTTGCGCATGTCGCTGACCCGCAGCAGCACAGGCGATGACAACTGGGATGGCGTGCTGCAAAGCGCCGGCGTGCGCGAGGCCTATGACGAGGGCCACACGAAGCTGACGAACGCCGACGCGATCGACTATCTCCTGCGTGATCGCGCCAATCCGTCGAGCGTCATGTCCTGCATCGAGTCCGGCAGAAACAATGCCCGCATGGTGCGGACGGCTCTGACGCGCGAAACCTGGGAAGCCACCAACGAATGCTGGATCGAGCTGAAGTCTCTGCTCGAAAAGCGCGTCAAGGCGGCCGACATGCCGGAGGTGATCGACGTCATCAAGCGCCGTGCCGGCCTCATCCGCGGCGCCTTCCACGGCTCCACACTGCGCAACGAACTCTATAATTTCGCCCGCATCGGCACCTTCATCGAGCGGGCCGACAATACCAGCCGCATCCTCGACGTGAAATATTACGTGCTGCTGCCCTCGGTCTCATCAGTCGGCTCCTCTCTCGACAATGTGCAGTGGGAATCGATCCTGCGCTCGGTCTCCGCACACCGGGCCTATAGCTGGGCCTATGACGGCGAATACCGGGCGATGAACATCGCAGACTTTCTGACGCTGAATGTGCAGATGCCGCGCTCGCTTGCCTATTGCTACGAGAAGATCGTCAGCAATCTCGGCTATCTCGCCACGGATTACGGGGAGCGGCTCGCCGCTCACGATACGGCGGACGCAATCCGCACCACACTGCAGACGAGAGCGATCCGGGATATCATGGATCAGGGCCTGCACGAATTCCTGGAGGATTTCGTCGCGCGCAACAACAAGCTCGGTGCGGAAATTTCCGACGGCTACCGGTTCTATGTATAAGCGGATCAGAACATGAGAATGAAGATCAGCCATCTCACCGAATACCGCTACGACGGACCGACGCAGTTCTCGCTGCAACGGCTGAGGTTGACGCCGCCGACGAGCCCCCATCAGAAAGTGCTCACCTGGGCGCTGAACGTCGAGGGTGCCGTACCCGAGGTGGAGTATGACGACCAGTACGGCAATCACGTCAATCTGGTCTCGCTGGAAGGCGAGCAGGACGTGACGCGCATTCTGGCCGAAGGCGAGGTCGAGACGGAGGACAACAACGGCGTCACCGGCCCGCATACCGGCTTCTGCCCGCTTTGGCTGTTTCTGCGCGACACGCCGCTGACAAAGGGCGGCAAGCTGGTCAAGGAACTGATCAAGGGCGTCGGAGGCGATAACGAGCTTGCCCGCATGCATGCGCTGATGGCGGCAATCCACGAGACGGTCGACTATAAGCCCGGCACCAGCAACACCGAGACGACGGCCGAACAGGCGCTGGAGAAGAAGAGCGGCGTCTGCCAGGACCACGCGCACATCTTCATTGCCGCCGCCCGCGCCCTGCAGGTGCCGGCGCGTTACATCTCGGGCTATCTGATGATGGAAGAGAAGGTCGAGCAGGCGGCGACCCATGCCTGGGCCGAGGCCCATATTCCCGGCCTCGGCTGGGTCGGCTTCGATCCCGCCAACGAGATCTGCCCGGATGCCCGGTACGTCAGGATCGCCTCCGGCCTCTGCTACCGCGACGCCGCGCCGATTTCAGGCATGCGCATCGGTACGCCGGGCGAAACGTTGTCGGTCACCGTGAAGGTAGAAGACGGCGGCCAGATGCAAAGTCAAAGCCAGAGCTGACTGGACACTCCCGAAATCCACCTTATTTCGGGAGGCGTCGCACGTCAAAATTGCCGCCATCTTCTCATTGAACAAGTGCAAAAAAGGCGGGGTGATGCCCCGCCTTCAGACTGCTGACAAACCCCTGGCACCGTCCAGGGGTTTATGATTCACTGGGACATGTTGAAGAAACCTGCCCCCACCCAGACCGCTCTTGAGATGGTGACGCTCGACAGTCTGGTGCCGAAGGATCACCTGCTTCGCAAGATCGACGCGGTGATCGACTTTTCCTTCATCCACGATCGTGTTGCGGGGCTTTATTGCGCCGACAACGGCCGCCCACCGCTCGATCCGACCTTGATGTTCAAGGCGCTGTTCATTGGCTACCTGTTCGGCATCCGCTCGGAGCGTCAGCTGGTGCGCGAGATCGAGGTCAACGTCGCCTATCGCTGGTTTCTGCAGATGAAGCTGACGGATGGTGTGTTTGACGCCTCGACGCTGTCGCAGAACCGCCGCCGGCGCTTCAACGACACGCGCGTGGCGCAGGACATTTTTGACCACATCGTCGAGCAGGCGATCCGTCATGGCCTGGTGGATGGCACGGTGCTTTATACGGATTCAACGCATCTGAAGGCGAATGCCAACAAGGGCAAATATGATCTTGCGATGATCGAAAAGTCGCGCTCCGATTACTGGGCCGATCTCGACCGGGCGATTGAGGCTGAGCGAGCACTCCACGGCCAGAAGCCCTTGAAGGAAAAGGAGCGCGAGCCGCAGGTGAAGGAAACCAAGGTGTCGCGCACCGATCCCGACAGCGGCTACATGGTGCGCGACGGCAAGCCGAAGGGCTTCTTCTACCTCGATCACCGCACGGTGGATGGCAAACTTGCGATCATCACCGATACCCATGTCACGCCCGCCAATGTGCATGACAGTATCGTCTATCTCGAGCGGCTGGACCGCCAGCGTGAGCGGTTCGGCTTCGAGGTCGGTGCTGTCGGGCTGGATGCCGGCTATGCGACATCCGGCATCGCCAAGGGTCTTGAGGACCGCACCATCCTCGGTGTCACCGGCTATCGCAACCCGACCCCGCCCAGAGCCGGCATGATGCGCAAGTCGAAATTCGACTATGAGCCCGAGACAGGCGGTTACCGATGCCCCGAAGGCCAACTGCTCGCCTATGCCACCACCGACCGCAACGGTTATCGCCACTATCGTTCGGATCCTGCCATCTGCTGCGATTGTCCGTTGCTGGCCTCCTGCACCAACAACGCCACGGCGACACGCACCATAACCCGCCATATCTGGGCCGATGCCCGCCAGCGCACCGACGCCAACCGCCTGACCCCTTGGGGCAAGGCAATCTACAAGCGCCGCAAGGAGACGGTCGAGCGATCATTTGCCGATGCCAAGCAGCTTCACGGGCATCGCTATGCCCGCTTCCGAAGTCGCACCCGCGTCGCATGCCAGTGCCTGTTGGCTGCGGCCGCCCAAAACATCAAGAAGATCGCAATGGCCCTGACAAAAGCACCAAAACCGGCCACGGCGTAAGCCGAAACCTCCTTCTTCGCCCTCCGCCAACACGACCGGCAAAGAATCCAATCGCCAAAAAAGCAAAACCCGCCGAAAAAATCGACGGGTTTGTCAGCAGTCTGAAGGCGGGGTGATGCCCCGCCTTTCAACGATTTCCAATCCTGGATCTACGCTGTCAATGGCTGTCCTTACCGACAGCGTTTCCGCGACATCCCTTGAGGAAGTCGAGGTCCGCACCGGTATCGGCCCCCTCGACATGCTGCTGATGCAGGAAGGCATAGCCTGATTTGGGCAGATCGTGGTTCGGCTGCCATTCGGCGAGCCGCCGCGCCAGTTCTTCCTCGGAAATGTCGAGATGCAGGCGACGGTTCGGCACATCCAGCTCGATCATGTCGCCATTTTTCACGACCGCCAGCGGTCCGCCGACGGCTGCTTCCGGAGAGGTGTGCAGCACGACGGTGCCGTAAGCCGTTCCGGACATGCGCGCGTCGGAAATGCGCACCATGTCGAGGATGCCCTTCTTCAGCACCTTCGGCGGCAGCCCCATGTTGCCGACCTCGGCCATGCCGGGATAACCCTTCGGCCCGCAGTTCTTCATGACCATGATGCAAGTTTCGTCGATGTCGAGATTATCGTCGTTGATCTTGGCCTTGTAGTCGTCGATGTCCTCGAACACCACGGCCCTGCCCCGGTGCACCAGGAGATGCGGCGAGGCGGCCGAAGGCTTCAACACCGCGCCCTTCGGCGCGAGATTGCCGCGCAGCACGACGATGCCGCCCGAAGATGTCAGCGCCTTTTCAGCCGGCAGGATGACGTCCTCGTTCCAGTTGATGACCTCCTTGACCTCGTCCCAGACGGTTTCGCCGGAGACCGTCAGCGCATCCTTGTGCAGAAGACCTGCCTCGCCGAGGCGCTTCAGCACCACCGGCAGGCCGCCCGCATAGAAGAACTCTTCCATCAGGTATTTGCCCGACGGCATCAGGTTGACGATTGTGGGAACGTCGCGGCCGCAGCGGTCCCAGTCATCAAGCGAAAGATCGATGCCGACACGGCCGGCGATGGCGAGCAGGTGGATGACGGCATTGGTCGAGCCGCCGATGGCCGCGTTGGTGCGGATGGCGTTCTCGAAAGCCTGCTTCGTCATGATGTCGGAGGGCTTCAGGTCGTCCTTGACCATCTGGACGATCCGCCGGCCGGTGAGCTGCGCCATGACCTTGCGGCGGGAATCGACGCCCGGGATCGCGGCATTGCCTGACAGTGCCATGCCGAGCGCCTCGGCCATGGAAGCCATGGTGGACGCGGTGCCCATGGTATTGCAGGTGCCCGACGAACGGCTCATCGAGGCTTCCGCCTCAAGGAATTCGGCCTGCGTCATCTCGCCGGCCTTCACCATTTCGGAAAACTTCCACAGATGCGTGCCCGAGCCGACCCGTTCGCCGCGGAAATAGCCGTTCAGCATCGGTCCGCCGGTGACGACGATCGACGGCAGGTCGCAGGAAGCCGCTCCCATGAGAAGCGACGGCGTGGTCTTGTCGCAGCCGACCAGCAGCACGCAGCCGTCCATCGGCTGGCCGCGGATCGCCTCTTCCACCGCGAGCGCGGCAAGGTTGCGATACATCATCGCGGTCGGGCGGAAGGTGTTTTCCGACGCCGAGAATACCGGCACCTCAAGCGGGAAGCCGCCGGCCTCCCATACGCCCGCCTTCACCTTCTCGGCGAGCTCTCTGAGATGACCGTTGCACGGGGTCATATCCGACCAGGTGTTGAGGATGCCGATCACCGGCCGGCCGTCGAACAGGTCGTGCGGATAACCCTGGTTCTTAAGCCAGCCGCGGTGATAAATCACATCGCGGCTCGTCCCGCCGTACCATTCCTGCGACCTCAGCTTGCGCGGCCATTCCGCTTTCTTCTTCATCGTCTCTATCCTTCAGGATGTCGCCGGACCGCCTCGTACGATCCGGGTCATCGCCTTTGTCTCAAGCCAGCGTGTATGCGGTCTTGACGGTTGTGTAGAATTCGGCGGCGTACTTGCCCTGCTCGCGCGGGCCGTAGGACGAACCTTTGCGGCCGCCGAAGGGAACGTGGAAATCGACGCCTGCCGTCGGCAGGTTGACCATCACCATGCCGGCTTCGGAATTGCGCTTGAAGTGCGTCGCATGTTTCAGGCTGGTCGTGGCGATGCCGGCCGAAAGGCCGAACGGCGTGTCGTTGGCGATGGCAAGCGCCTCGTCGTAATCCTTCGCCCGGATCACCGAGACCACAGGCCCGAAGATCTCCTCGCGAGAAATCCGCATCTGGTTGGTCGCTTCGGTAAACAGCGTCGGCTGCAGGTAGAAGCCGGGTGTGTCGCGCGAGATGACCTCTCCGCCGAAGGCGAGTTTGGCGCCTTCCGACTTGCCGATCTCGATATAGTCGGTATCGGTCTTCAGCTGCCGCTCATCGACGACCGGGCCGATATGGGTGCCGGCCTTCAGCGCGTTGTCGACGACCAGCGTCTTCAGCTTGTCGGTGAGTGCTGCGACGAACTTGTCGTGGATGCCTTCGGTGACGATCAGGCGCGACGACGCCGTGCAGCGCTGGCCTGTGGAGAAGAAGCCGGAATTGGCTGCAGCCTCGACGGCGACGTTGAGGTCGGCATCGTCGAGCACGACCATCGGGTTCTTGCCACCCATTTCCAGCTGGAACTTGCGGTTATGCTCGATGGAGGCGGCGGCGACACGCCGGCCGGTGCCGGTGGAACCGGTGAAGGTGATGCCGTGAACGTCGGGGCTTTCGAGCATGGCCTGGCCGACGACCGAGCCCTTGCCCATGACGAGGTTCAGCACACCCTTCGGCAGGCCGGCGCGGTTGAGGATATCGACGATCGCCCAGGAACAGGCGGGCACCAGTTCGGCCGGCTTGAAGACGATGGTGTTGCCGTAGCAGAGCGCCGGCGCGATCTTCCAGGCGGGAATGGCGATCGGGAAATTCCACGGCGTGATGATGCCGATGACGCCAAGCGCCTCGCGGGTGATCTCGACGCCGATGTTCGGGCGAACCGAGGGGAGGACCTCGCCGGCCAGCCGCAGCGCTTCACCGGCGAAGAATTCGAAAATCTGCGAGGCGCGGATCACTTCCCCGGTGGCTTCCGGCAGCGTCTTGCCTTCCTCGCGGGCGAGCAGCGCCCCGAGCTCGTCCTTGCGCGCCATGATCTCGTCGCCGGTCTTCTTCAGGATGACGTGGCGTTCCCAGATGCCCGAGCGCGACCAGGCCGGGAAGGCGGCCTTGGCGGCGGCAATGGCGTTTCTCGTGTCATCAGCGCTGCCGTCGGCATAGAGGCCGACGACTTCATTCGTATCCGACGGGTTGATGTTCTTCGTCGCGTTCGAGCCGACCCATTCGCCGGCGATCAGGTTTTGATAAATGGTCATGGGCTTAACAAGCCTCCTTTACCGTTTACGAGCATGATCCGGCCGCCGGATGCGGCCAGGTCTTGAAATATCAGAGCTGCCTGACGGCGATCTCTTCCTCGGCGGCCACTGCAAGCGGATTGCGGAGCGGCAGGCCGAATTCGGCGACTTCGATCTCGAAGACGTCGCCCTCTTCGGTCTTGACGCCGTCGGCAAAGGAGAGGGTCGCCGTGCCGAACATATGGACATGAACATCGCCCGGAACACGGAAGAGGCCGTATTTGAAATGGTGATATTCGAGATTGGCGAAGGTATGCGACATGTTCGCCTCGCCCGACAGGAACGGCTTTTCGAAGATCACCTTGTCGCCGCGCTTGATGCGCGAGGTGCCGCGGATATCGTCCGGTGCGGCGCCGATGCGGATTTCCGGACCATAGGCGGCCGGGCGCAGTTTGGAGTGGGCCAGATAGAGATAGTTGATCCGCTCGGTGACGTGGTCCGAAAACTCGTTCGACAGCGCAAAGCCGATGCGGAACGGCGAGCCGTCCTTGGCGATCACGTAAATGCCAGCCATTTCAGGCTCTTCGCCGCCGTCGAGCGCGAAGGACGGCGAGACCAGCGGGGCGCCGGGGGCTGCCGTGCCATAGCCGTTGCCCTTGTAGAACCATTCGGGCTGCACGCCCTTTTCGCCTGATTTCGGCTTGCCGTTCTCCAGCCCCATCTTGAACATCTTCATCGAGTCCGTCAGGGTTTCCTCGGCGGCTTCGGTGGTTTTCTTGTGCATGGAATCGCGCGTTGCCGCCGATCCCAGATGCGTCAGGCCGGTGCCGGTCAGATGCAGGTGGGCGGCATCGGGATGGGTGATCGGCGGAAGGACGCGGCCCTCCGCATAGGCCTTTTCAAGATCGACGGCATCGCCGTAGCCATGGGCCTCGATGACTGAGGCAAGCGACTTGCCGCCGTCTGCGGCTTCCATCGCCAGCGCATAGACGCTGCCGGCATTGTTGACCGACTTTGCAGCGCCGCCCGGCTCACGCACGGCGACGACGATCTCTCCGTTGGCACCTTTGATCTGGGAAATAAGCACGTCTTCGATCCTTCTCGTTTCGGCGAAGACAGGAAAAAGCTCCGCCTGTCCGGCTCCATCAGGAGCCGGAATCCATCATTCATATGACTGCGAATGCCTGGCTGGCGCTTCGGAAGCGCTCAGCCCTTGTTCTTATTATAGACGTCGAAGAACACGGCGGCGAGGAGCACGGCGCCCTTGACCATCTGCTGCGAGTCGGTGCCGAGACCGTGGATCGACATGCCGTTGTTCATGATGCCCATGATCAGCGCGCCGATGACAGCGCCGGTCACCTTGCCGACGCCGCCCTGGGCGGACGCGCCGCCGATGAAGCAGGCAGCGATCACGTCGAGCTCAAGACCGAAGCCGCCCTTGGCCGTCGCCGAGTTGAGACGCAGGGCGACGATCAGACCGGCCAGTCCGGCGAGCAGACCCATATTGGCAAAGGTCAGGAAGGTCAGCCGCTCGGTGTTGATACCGGAAAGCTTCGTCGCTTTCTCATTGCCGCCCATGGCGTAGATGCGGCGACCGATCGTCGTACGGCGGGTAATGAAGGCATAGGCAGCGACCAGGACCAGCATGACCATCAGCACGTTCGGGAAGCCGCGATAGATCGACAGCTGATAGCCGAGCGCCAGAATGGCGAGCGTGACGAGGGCGTTCTGGGCAAGGAAGAAGCCGAGCGGCTCGACGTCGTTGCCATGCTTCTCATTCGACAGACGCTTGCGCCACGCCAGATAGAAGAGGGCGACGGCGCCGACGACGGTGAGAATGATCGAGGTCGAGTTGATGCCGCCCATATCGAAAGCGTTCGGCAGGAAGCCGATGCTGATCAGCTGGAATGCCGGCGGGAAAGGACCGATGCTGGTGCCGGTCCCCGATGCCGTCATCACGAACAGCGTCAGGCCGCGGAAGACCAGCATGCCGGCCAGCGTGACGATGAAGGACGGGATCTTGTGATAAGCGACGAAATAGCCCTGGATGCCGCCGACAAGCGCGCCCATGGCAAGACATACGATACCCGCCAGGACATAATTGGTGTGCCATTGCACCGTCATCACGCCGGCGATAGCGCCGATAAAGCCGACGACGGATCCGACCGACAGATCGATATGGCCGGCGACGATGACCAGCAGCATGCCGAGCGCCATGATGACGATGAACGAGTTCTGCAGAATGATATTGGTCAGGTTGAGCGGCCTGAAGAGAACGCCACCGGTCGAGAACTGGAAGAACACCATGATCGCGATGAGCGCGATGAACATGCCATATTCGCGGATGTTGCCGCGAACATAGTCTCCGATGGAGACGACACGCCCCTGCTCAGCGATGGGTTGATTGATCGGTGTCATTGCTTCTTCTCCCCTGAGCGCATGATAGCGCGCATGATGGTTTCCTGGCTTGCTTCTCCCTTCGGCAGTTCAGCGACGATGCGTCCTTCGTTCATCACGTAGATGCGGTCACAAGTGCCAAGCAGTTCGGGCATTTCCGACGAGATCATCAGAACGCCCTTTCCATCGGCGGCAAGCTGGTTGATGATAGTATAGATTTCGTATTTTGCGCCAACATCGATGCCGCGCGTCGGCTCGTCGAGGATCAAAACATCGGGATTGGAGAACAACCATTTCGACAGCACCACCTTCTGCTGGTTGCCACCGGAAAGATTGACCGTCTCCTGGAAGATGCTGGAGGAGCGGATGCGCAGCTTCGAGCGATAGTCGGTCGCAACCCGCGATTCCTTGACGCTGTCGATGACGGACGCATTCGACACCGCCTTCAAATTGACGAGCGTCGTGTTGTGCAGGATCGTGTCGTTGAGCACGAGGCCGAGCTGCTTGCGGTCTTCGGTAACGTAGGCGAGACCCGCGTCGATCGCCCTGCGCACGGTACTGACGTCGACCGGCTTGCCGTGCATCAGCGCCTCGCCCGAGATCTTGTGGCCATAGGCCTTGCCAAACAGGCTCATGGCGAATTCGGTGCGCCCTGCCCCCATCAGGCCGGCGATGCCGACGACCTCGCCCTTCCGGACTGTGATGTTGATATTGTGCAGAACCTGGCGGTCGCGGTGCTGCTGGTGATAGGCGTTCCAGTTCTTCACTTCGAGAATGGTTTCGCCGATCGGCACCGAACGCGGCGGATAGCGGTCTTCAAGATCGCGGCCGACCATGTTGCGGATGATGATGTCTTCGCTGATTTCGTCCGCGTGACAGTCGAGCGTCTTGACGGTCATGCCGTCGCGCAGGACCGTGATCTGGTCGGCGACCTTGCGGATCTCGTTCAGCTTATGGGAAATGATGATCGAGGTGATGCCCTGCTTGCGGAACTCCATCAGCAGGTTGAGCAGAGCGTCGGAATCGCTTTCGTTGAGCGAGGCCGTGGGCTCGTCGAGGATGAGCAGCTTCACGCTCTTCGACAGCGCCTTGGCGATCTCGACCAGCTGCTGCTTGCCGACGCCGATGTCGGTCACCAAAGTGTTCGGAGATTCCTGCAGGCCAACCTTCTTGAGCAGCTGCTTCGTGCGGTTGAACGTCTCATCCCAGCTGATGACGCCGTTCTTGGCGTTCTCGTTGCCGAGGAAGATGTTTTCGCCGATCGACAGCAACGGCACGAGCGCCAGTTCCTGGTGGATGATGACGATGCCGATTTCTTCGGAGTCCCTCAGGGCCTTGAAGTTGCGCGTCTCGCCTTCATAGACGATGTCGCCTTCATAGCTGCCGGTGGGATAGACGCCTGATAGCACTTTCATCAGGGTCGATTTGCCGGCCCCGTTTTCGCCCACCAATGCGTGGATCTCACCCTGGCGAACCTTGAGGTTCACGTTCTCCAGCGCCTTGACGCCCGGGAACGTCTTGGTGATGCTCCGCATCTCGAGGATGGTATTGTCCATAGTCAAAGTTCCAGCGCCCCCAGCCGTTTAATGGCCGGGTAATCATAAAATCGAAGGCCGGAACCCGCAAGCGCGGGCTCCGGCCTCCTGCTCAACTTACTTCAGCTTGTCTTCGGTGTAGTAACCGCTGTCGACGAGGATCTGCTTGTAGTTGGTCTTGTCGACGGCAACCGGCTTCAGCAGATAGGACGGAACGACCTTGACGCCGTTATCGTAGGTCTTCGTGTCGTTGACTTCAGGCTCCTTGCCGGACATCACGGCATCGACCATGGCAACGGTGACCTTGGCGAGTTCGCGGGTGTCCTTGAAGATCGTCGAATGCTGTTCGCCAGCAATGATCGACTTGACCGACGGGATTTCAGCGTCCTGACCGGTGACGATCGGCAGCGGCTGGGCCGCAGTACCGTAACCAACGCCCTTCAGCGAGGAAATGATACCGATCGACAGACCGTCATAGGGAGACAGGACGGCATCAACCTTGGCATCGGTGTAGTTAGCCGAGAGCAGGTTGTCCATGCGGGCCTGGGCCGTTGCCGGATCCCAACGCAGCGTGCCGACCTTGTCCATGCCGGTCTGGCCGGACTTCACGACGAGCTTGCCGCTGTCGATGTAGGGCTGCAGGACGGACATTGCGCCATCATAGAAGAAGAAGGCGTTGTTATCGTCCGGCGAACCGCCGAAGAGTTCGATGTTGAACGGGCCCTTGCCATCCTTGAGGCCGAGGCCGTCAACGATGGAGCCAGCCTGCAGAACGCCGACCTGGAAGTTGTCGAAGGTTGCGTAGTAGTCGACGTTGCCCGAATCGCGGATCAGACGGTCATAAGCGATGACCTTGATACCGGCATCGTGTGCCTTCTGGAGAACGTCGGAAAGCGTCGTGCCGTCGATCGAAGCGATGACGAGGACCTTGACGCCCTTGGTCACCATGTTTTCGATCTGCGAAAGCTGGTTCGGAATGTCGTCGTCGCCATACTGCAGGTCAGTGCCGTAACCGGCAGCCTGGAGCTGCTTGACGATGTTGTTGCCGTCGTCGATCCAGCGGGCCGAAGCCTTGGTCGGCATCGCGATACCGACAGTGCCTTTGTCCGCGGCGAGCGCCGGTGCAACGAACGAAGCGACGCCGAAGGCAGCCGCAGCCATCAATGAGATAATGGATTTCATTTCTCTCTCCCTTGTTAATAGAGCAGCGGACGAAAAATCGCCCGCCCCGAAACTGTGGCAGGTTCCGTATTGGATAGTTACTTCAGATGGTGAGAAACGAAGTAGGTCTCCTCCACGATCTCACACGTGTTGAGTGCCAACCAGCACACGGCGGCAAACTGGTATGGATTCCTATAACTGTCAAATAGAATAAGTGCTAACGTGCATAACAATTTTGGTATATCGTTAAAAAGTATTACTTTTGATGGAGCGCAGCGAGGAGGCTGCAACCATGACGATCGTTTCCGAGCCATTTTCGATGGACTACGTCGATATCCACAGTGATAATTTCGGCGATGACAGCCTTTTGCGTGCAGGACTTAAGCTGAATCACCTGCGGATGATCGTCGCAATCGAAGATAGTGGACAGATTTCCGCAGCTGCGGAAGTCCTGAACATCTCGCAGCCGGCCGCGTCGCGCATGTTGTCGGAAATGGAATCAATCACCAAGACCTCGCTCTATGAGCGCGTGGCCCGCGGCGTGGTGCTGACGACCTTCGGCGCAGCGCTGGCGCGCAGGGCCCGGAAGATCCTTCTGGAGCTGCGCGAGGCGAGCCGCGAGATCGGCGAGCTGAAAAGCGGCAAGGGCGGCTCGGTCTTCATCGGCTCGGTGACCGCACCCGCCATGAGCCTCGTCGTGCCGGCGATCAACAAGGTGCGCAAGGCCTATCCGGGCATTGAGATCAATATCCAGGTGGAGACGAGCAACGTGCTCGCCCGCGAGCTGCTCGCCGCCCGCCACGACTTCATCATCGGCCGCATCCCCGACGATCTCAACCCGCGCCTCTTCGAGGTGACGGAGATCGGTATCGAGCGGGCTTGCCTGATCGTGCGCGACCGCCACCCGCTGATGAAACAGAAGGTGAGCAGCCTTTCCGACGTCAGGGATTATGACTGGGTGTTCCAGCCGCCGGGCACGCTGCTGCGCCGCACGATCGAGGACGTTTTCCTGTCGCGTGGCGTGGCGCTGCCGGAGAATATCGTCAACACCTCGTCGCTGCTTCTGACCTGCGCCATCATCTGCGAAACCGATGCGATCGCGCCCGTCGCCGTCGACGTCGCCCAGTTCCTGGCGAGCCAGAGCTCGAATGCCTCCGATGTGCGCATGCTGCCGATCGATTTCGACATCAACGTCAAGCCCTACAGCATGATCACCGCGAGAGAACGGGCGCTGCCGCCGAGCGCAAGGCTGCTCTACGACATCATCCTCGAGGAGAGCCGCAAGCAGGCCGGCTGACAAGCCGGCGGACAAGCCGGCGGACAAGCCGGCGGACAAGCCCGCAAGCCCTGCGCCATCTTGCTCTCTTCTAATACCTGCTTCGAAAGGGAGGCGTGATGCTGTTCGGGCAGTCGGTATTTCAATCAGTCCTCGAGCGGCTGAAGGCGGAGGACGAGACGGCCGAAGACGCCGATGCGCCGGCCGCCCATCGCGTTTCCGGCCTCGGCACCGGCCTTGCCTTCGATGTCATGGAGGGCGTCTCGGCTGCCTCGCAGCGCGTCGGCCAGGCCTATTTCGATAATCTGGATCTCGATGCTAGCGCCGGGGTCGTGGAAAAGCCCGCGGCTGCGCCTCCAGCCGAGCCCGCCATGCCGGATCATCTCGCTCGCACGACACCGCTCGAGGTTGCCGCCGAACTGGCAATCTCCGCCGCCGATACGCCGCTGACACTGCGCGAGAAGCGCCGCGCCTTCGCCCGGGCCAATCACCCCGATGGCGTCGCGCTGCCCTTCCGCGACAATGCGACGAAGCGGATGATGCTGGCCAACCTGCTGATCGACGAAGCACTGCGCCGAATCGGCCGCTGACTATTCCGCGGGCCCGTCCTTCGAAGGTTTTTCAGCGGTCGCCGCGGGTTCGTCCTCGTCCTCGGCGTCGGGCTGCACGGGTGGCTCGATGACCGGCGGCTGCGGATTGAAGGTCCAGAACAACATATAGAAGGAATAGGCGCCTGCCCCGCCCGCGAGCACGCCCCAGAACGGATCGCCGGTGACGAATTCGACCACGGCCCAGCCGAAGCAGACGGCAATAATGGCAACACGCACCCAAAGATGACGGTATGCCGGATGGTTCGGATCGATGATTTGCATTCCTGCCCCGCGGTCGCATATGTCGCACCGCCTTCGGCCCGTGCTGCGATTGTCTCTAGAACCTTTCCTGATCAGATTAAAGTATTCTCTTGGCTGAAAGACCGGGCATCTTTACGCCAGGATCAGAGACTATCGGCTCTGCCTCGACCAAAACCCGGCCCGGTAGAAGACTTCAATCCGACCAGGAAGGCTCTGGTTCGAATCTTGCAAATGTGAAAGATCCGCGGGCTTGACGTGGTCCGCAGAAGATGGAATGAAAATTCCATATTTTTGGCAATTCGGTTTATTTGTTCCGAATTCAAGGGAGGTTAGAATGACAGTGAGATTTGGTCTTCTCGGCGCCGGCCGCATCGGCAAGGTCCATGCAAAGGCCGTCAGTGGCGACGCCAATGCGACGCTCGTCGCGGTCGCCGACGCCTTTCCGCAGGCTGCCGAAGCGATCGCCTCCGCCTATGGCTGCGAAGTCCGCACCATCGAGGCGATCGAAGCCGCCAAGGATATCGACGCCGTCGTCATCTGCACGCCGACGGATACACATGCCGACCTGATCGAACGCTTCGCCCGCGCCGGCAAGGCGATCTTCTGCGAAAAGCCGATCGATCTCGACGTCGCCCGCGTCAAGTCCTGCATCAAGGTGGTGGAAGAGACCGGCGCCAAGCTGATGGTCGGCTTCAACCGCCGCTTCGACCCGCATTTCATGGCCGTGCGCAAGGTCATCGACGACGGCAAGATCGGCGATGTCGAGATGGTGACGATCACCTCGCGCGACCCCGGCGCCCCGCCGGTCGATTACATAAAGCGCTCGGGCGGCATCTTCCGCGACATGACGATCCATGACTTCGACATGGCCCGCTTCCTGCTCGGCGAAGAGCCGGTCTCGGTTCTGGCGACCGCTGCCGTGCTCGTCGACAAGGCGATCGGCGAAGCCGGCGACTATGACAGCGTCTCGGTGATCCTGCAGACGAAATCGGGCAAGCAGGCGGTGATCTCCAACTCCCGCCGCGCCACCTACGGCTATGACCAGCGCATCGAAGTGCATGGCGCAAAGGGCATGGCTGCGGCCGAAAACCAGCGTCCTGTTTCGATCGAGGTGGCAAACGGCGACGGCTACACCCGCCCGCCGCTGCATGATTTCTTCATGACCCGTTACACCGAAGCCTATGCCAACGAGATCGCAGCCTTCATCGCCGCGATCGAGAAGGGTTCGAAGATCTCGCCGTCTGGCGCAGATGGCCTCGCAGCGCTGGCGCTCGCCGATGCCGCGGTTCAGTCCGTCAAGGAAGGCAAGCTCATCAAGATCGGCTGACGGCCCTCTCCCGACCGGAAGCCATGCATGAGATGGCCGGGCATTTGCCCGGCCATTTCGCGTTTGGTGGCGTTTGACTCTATGTCGGAGAAAGGACACCTGCTCCCCATGCATTTCAGCAACGCGCCCTCATTCCGCGCTCTGTACGCCCGAGAGTACGATATCCTGATCGATCACCGATAGCGCCCGGTTCAGATGGCCTTCGAAGACGAGGATCTGTTCTTCGGGGACCACCCTGATCTCGGGCATGCCCTCCATGCGCACGACATGCGATTGCCCGAGGCCCTCTTCGATCCCCTGGCGGAGAAGGTCGTAATAACGTGTGCCCGGGCCCGTGATGGCGATCGGCATGCGCTCGGTCAGGCTCAGCATGCGCGACAGGCCGTTGCCGAGCGCCAGCCCTGCCTGGCGGAAGGCGAAGGCGGAGATGCGGTGACCCTGGCGCGCCTTGGCGGCGATCTTGTCGAGTTCCGCCACCGGCACGAATTTGGCCGGGATGGTATCGAGCGGCACTTCGAAGGCGCTGCGCAGGATGGCGTAAAAACCGGCATAGGCCTCGATGCAGCCGCGTGTGCCGCAGCGGCAGAGGCCGCCATTGGCCATATGCAGCATGTGCCCGAAATTGGGGGCCGAGATCTCCTGGCCCGTCTGGTTGCCGCGCCGGACGATGCCGAGCCCGATGCTGTGGCCGAGCGAAAGGGCGGCGAGCGAGCGGAAATCGGCGCCCTTCATATTTTCTTCACGCGCGCCGAGCGCTGCGGCGACTAAAAGCGTCTCGTTATCCAGGATTACCTTGGCCTGCCATTCCGGCCGGAGCGCCGATTCGAAATCGATCTGCTCGCTGCCGAAGATGGGCGACCAGACTAGAACCGGCTCGGTGGAGTTGACCAGCCCCTTGCTGCTGATCGAGATCAGCAGCACCTTTTCCTGCGTAATCTTCGAACGATCGAGAATGCGCGAAAGCCCGGCGCGTACTGCTGCGACGAAGCGCACGGCACCCGCCGGATCATGCGAACGCTCCTCGCTGAAGCGGTCGATCAGCTTGCCGGCATAATCCACAAGCGAATATTGCACCGCATCCGAGGAGATGATGACGACGATGAGATAGCCGCAATCGCGCCGCTGGCGCAAAAGCACGCGCGGCCGGCCACGCCCGCTTGCCGGCTGCTGCTCGGATTTCTCGATGATCTGGGCTTTTTCCAAGTCGGCGGTGATCGCCGAGATGGTGGCTGAGGAAAGCCCGGTGGAATCGGATATTTCGGTATGGGCGAGCGCGCCGTGGCGGCGCAGCACGGACAGCACGAGCACGCTGTTTCTCTGCCGGACCAGCTCCGTGCTCGACTTGGTCAGCATGAATGCCGCCCTCTCCTCCTGCTTGCTCTTCCCGTGGTTTCCACTGCATCTCCGGCGGCTGTTGCGCAAGCGAATTAAGCCGGTAGTGCAGTGTTGACAGTTGAAAAAATCTCTGACACTAAATTTCTCGACTGTCGAGAAAAAAATCCAAACCTTTCCCGACAGGCTTTTTCGCGGTGGCCGGAGGAAGCATGGGCTGGGCCGGCCGCAACTCACTCGGGAGGACATTATGAAGTCTATTTTCAAATTGATGGCCGGCGCTGCCATCCTCGTTTCCGTACATACCGCTGCCATGGCTGCCGATCTCGTCGTCGGTGTTTCCTGGTCGAATTTCCAGGAAGAGCGCTGGAAGACGGACGAAGCCGCCATCAAGAAGGCTCTCGAAGCCAAGGGCGCCAAGTATATTTCCGCTGACGCGCAGTCTTCTGCCGCAAAGCAGCTCACCGACGTCGAATCGCTGATTTCGCAAGGCGCCAACGCGCTGATCATCCTCGCTCAGGACTCCGACGCAATCGGCCCGGCCATCGAAAAGGCCGCTGCTGAAGGCATTCCGGTGGTCGGCTACGACCGCCTGATCGAAAACCCGGCTGCCTTCTACATCACCTTCGACAACAAGGAAGTCGGCCGCCTGCAGGCTGAAGGCGTCTTCAAGGCCAAGCCGGAAGGCAACTACGTCTTCATCAAGGGCTCGTCTTCGGACCCGAACGCCGACTTCCTGTTCTCGGGCCAACAGGAAGTGCTGAAGGCCGCGATCGACGCCGGCAAGATCAAGAATGTCGGCGAAGCCTATACCGACGGCTGGCTGCCGGAGAACGCCCAGCGCAACATGGAGCAGTTCCTGACCGCCAACAACAACAAGGTTGACGCCGTCGTCGCTTCGAACGACGGCACGGCCGGCGGCGCGATCGCAGCGCTCGACGCGCAGGGTCTTGCCGGCTCCGTTCCGGTTTCCGGCCAGGACGGTGACAAGGCGGCGCTGAACCGCATCGCTCTCGGCACGCAGACGGTTTCCGTCTGGAAGGACAGCCGGGAACTCGGCAAGCGCGCCGCAGAAATCGCTCTAGACCTCGCCGGCGGCAAGGACATGAGCAAGATCGACGGCGCCCAGGCTTTCAAGGGCGGCCCGAAGGGTGTTGAAATGCAGTCGGTCTTCCTGAAGCCGCTGGCGATCACCAAGGACAACCTGAACGTCGTCATCGACGCCGGCTGGATCTCCAAGGCGGAAGCCTGCCAGGGCGTCAAGGCCGACACCGTCGCTGCCTGCAAGTAAGCCGCGGCTGTAATTGAAATTGCCGGCGCCGCAGCGCAACATCGCTGCGGCGCCGGACGCGGATGAGAATTCCAACGACGAAGTTTTCTCCGCCTCGCCGCACCATCGCGGGTTTTCATTCCCTGCCGGAAGGGTGTCGCGACGCCACGCGACCGGTTTCCGCAAGCATCGCGATGGTTAGTTGAAGAACAGACGCATGACGCCGATGGCAGATTCGGGCACGCCGGCGCGTCCGTCCAAACACAGTGGGGGAACGGCAAACCCATGGCCGAAATGGTAAAATCCACAACATCAAGCGGGCCGCGAACGGCGGAAGCCAATCCGGTGACCCGCTTCTTCCGCGCCACCGAGATCGACACACGCCTGCTCGGCATGATCGGCGCGCTCATCATCATCTGGATCGGTTTCCACATCATCACCGGCGGCCTGTTCCTGACCCCGCGCAATCTCTGGAACCTCTCGGTTCAGACGACCGACATCGCCATCATGACGACGGGCATGGTGCTGATCATCGTCACACGCAACATCGACCTCTCGGTCGGTTCCGTGCTCGGCCTCTGCGGCATGATCATGGGTGTCACGCAGGCCAAGATCCTGCCGGAATATATCGGCTTCGACAGCCCCTTCACCTGGGCGATCACGCTGCTGATCGGCATTGCAGCCGGCTTCCTGATCGGCGCCTTCCAGGGCATCATCATCGCCTTCCTCAACGTTCCCTCCTTCATCGTCACCCTCGGCGGCCTGCTCGTCTGGCGCGGCGCGACCTGGCTCGTCACCAGCGGCCAGACGGTTGCGCCGATGGACCAGACCTTCCGCATCATGGGCGGCGGCGCCGAAGGCTCGATCGGCGCCACCTGGAGCTGGGTCGTCGGTATCGGCGCCTGCCTCTTCGTCATCGCCAGCATCGTCGGCTCGCGCCGGCAGCGCCGTCGCTTCGGCTTTCCGCGCCGGCCGATGTGGGCTGAATATTTCCTCGCCATCCTGAGCTGCGTGCTCATACTCGGCGCGGTCTCAATCGCCAACAGCTATTACTGGCCGATCAACATCGCCAAGAAATATGCCGAGACCAACAATATTCCCTGGCCCGAGACCGGCCTGGATATTCCCTACGGCATCGCCGTGCCGGTGCTGATCGCCATCGTCGTCGGCATCATCATGACCTTCATCGCCACACGGCTGCGCTTCGGCCGCTACGTCTTCGCGATCGGCGGAAACCCCGAAGCGGCGGAACTCGCCGGCATCAAGACCCGCTGGGTGACGGTGCGGATCTTCGCGCTGATGGGCGTTCTGGCCGCTATCGCAGCGGCGATATCCACCGCCCGCCTCAACGCCGCAACGAACTCGCAGGGCACGCTCGACGAGCTCTACACCATCGCCGCCGCCGTTATCGGCGGAACGTCGCTGGCAGGCGGCACCGGCACCATCGCCGGCGCCATGCTCGGCGCGCTCGTCATGCAGTCGCTGCAGTCGGGCATGGTGCTCGCACATGTCGACACGCCGCTGCAGAGCGTCGTCGTCGGCACCGTCCTTGTCGTGGCGGTCTGGCTCGACACCGTCTACCGCGCCCGTGCCAAGTGAGAGGAGCCCTGGATATGGCTGATCAACGCACTCCCCTCGTGGAACTGAAAAACATCTCGATCGCCTTCGGCGGCATTCACGCCGTGGACAATGCCTCGGTCGATCTCTACCCCGGCGAAGTGGTCGCCCTGCTCGGCCATAACGGCGCCGGCAAGTCGACGCTCATCAAGATCCTCTCCGGCGCCTACAAGCGCGATGGCGGCGAGATCCTGATCAACGGCGAGCCGGCCGACATCCGCAATCCGCGCGATGCCAAGAAATACGGGATCGAGACGATCTACCAGACGCTCGCCGTCGCCGACAATGTCGACGCCGCCGCCAACCTCTATCTCGGCCGCGAGCTGAAGACCCGCTGGGGCACGCTCGACGACGTGGCGATGGAGGCCTCGGCCCGCGAAGTGATGGGGCGGCTCAACCCCAACTTCAAGCGCTTCAAGGAGCCGGTGAAGGCGCTCTCGGGCGGCCAGCGGCAATCGGTGGCGATCGCCCGCGCCATCCTCTTCAACGCCCGCATCCTGATCATGGACGAGCCAACGGCAGCGCTCGGCCCCCAGGAGACGGCGCAGGTGGGCGAACTGATCAAGCAGCTGAAGAAGGAAGGCATTGGCATCTTCCTCATCAGCCACGACATCCACGACGTCTTCGACCTCGCCGACCGCGTCTCGGTGATGAAGAACGGCCAGGTGGTGGGCCACGCCCGCACCGAGGACGTGACCAAGGACGAGGTGCTGGGCATGATCATCCTCGGCAAGGTGCCGCCGAAAGCCATCCCCGGCCCCGGCGCCATGCAGATCTGACCGCCACCAGGCGACAGCCCACGACAACAACGCTCCGCCGCCCGCAAGGCCGGCGGAGTTTTTTATGCGTTCTCACAGGCTGACGGATAAAAACACCCGCCAAACCGCAAGCATCGGTATTTCTGAGAATTTCGCGATTGAAGCCGGCCGCAAGCTAGGCTAAGAACCACCCATCGGACAGGCGATTCAAACCGCCTTCGGCATGCACCCGTAGCTCAGCTGGATAGAGTGTTGGATTCCGATTCCAAAGGTCACAGGTTCGAATCCTGTCGGGTGCGCCACCGTTTTGAATGTCCATACCGGAGACATAGGTAACAAAACGTACCTAACACATGGGTGACAACCTCGTGCCGAACGGGTTGTCGATGGTTTGCAAAGTTCTCTGCTCCAGGTCGATATATCCCAGATCATAATGCATGAAGCTGACGAGCCAAATGCCGTCGTCGACTTCCTTGAGCCCCAGTTTCTGGCCGGCCAGCACGGTCGAGATGTTGATCTTCTTGCGATAGATGCAGATGCGGCCGCAATTGGTCACCAGCGCATCCCGATCATGGAAGGGGTAGTCGATCTCCGGCAGGCCCTGATAGAGGCGTGACGAAGCGACGTAGAGATCTGCCGGCACCTTCATGTTGAGCGCCTCGTGCGGCCGCTCCTGATTGAATTCGCTGACGAAAGCATCGAAGCGGGCCTGCTGCTGAAGGATGTTTTTGCCGGGTGGTCTGGTCGCCTCTTTTTTCAGCGTCAGGTGCATGCGCTCATGCCGGCCGTTTTGTTGGGGACGGCCCGGCCTGATGCGCTCCAGCGTGATCCCGAGCCTCAGCCACCACACCGACAGCTTCGACAGATTGTAGAGCCCGTTTGGACTGGCGAAAGGCAAGCCGTTGTCGCTGCGGATCGCCGTCGGCAGGCCACATTCGATAAACAGCCGGCGGAACGCGTCGAAGACAGCCCGTTCTCGCGTCGACTCAAAGGCTTCGCAGGCGAGAAGATAACGTGACGCCTGGTCGGTGACCGTCAATGGGTAACAGTATTGACCATTGCCAAGTTTGAACTCGCCCTTGAAGTCGGCGCACCACAGATCGTTCGGCAGTAATGCCGGTGACAAGGCTGTCCCTTCGGCTCGATGTCGCTGCCGCTTGCGGGCATGGGCGACCAGACCATGTCGATCGAGAACGGCATGCACCGTACTCTTCGACGGCACGCGCACATCGCCGGCCAGGCGCTTCACCAAAAGCTCCCTGATCTTTCTGGCACCCCAATGCGGCTTGCTCTTCTTGCACGAGACGATCATCGCCTCGACCGGCTCAGGCAGCTGGTTGGCATACCGCACCGGCCGTCGAGACCGATCCGTCAGCGCCTCCAGGCCGTCGTCCTTATAGCGATTGAAGATTTTGTAGCCGGTCTTGCGCGAGATGCCGAATGCACGGCACACATCGCTCATGCCTTCGCCCTCTAGCAGCCGGGCGACAAATCGTAGACGTTCCTCCATCACCGAAGTCTCTTTCCACGGCATCAACACCTCCCGCCAAAAAACGAAAAGTGTTACCCATGTCTCCGGTACGAAACGTCACCTATCTCTCAGGTCGGGCAGAAGACTGCCCCATAGCCATAAGCTGCGCCCCCTTAGCCTTTTCACCTGGTCGAGGGTCCATGGCCGACGAGGAGACAGCTCGGCCCTCCACTTCAACAAGCGGGCACGCGCGCCTCGGACGCGAGAGCATGGATGTAGGCCCTGCGCAATCCTTCCTGCGCCTGTTTTTTTGTAAGCGCGTTGACCCTCGAAGCGTCCGCCACAACCCTGACGTAGAGGCACAATGCAACTCAATTGATGGTGTCACCTCGGCTGCTGACATCGACGAATTATTGCGAGTGAGTCGGACTTCGGTCCGATGGTAGACAGCAATCTCTCTGCTAATTTCCGTTCCGCTGAGACTGCAAAACTCAGCACGAAAAGGGTGTCTGCCCCTGATCCGGAGCACCCTTTTCAAACTCGTTTTCGGGAATCCCCCTTAACCCTCGGCACCGACGGTTCGCGGGCGGCCAACCTCCCGATTGATCATGGGCATAGGTACTCTGTCGGAGCATCCTGCGTGCGATGGTGTTGCCAGTTCCAACACATCTTAAGCGGGCCGTCGTCAAAGTCGAAGTCTGTGATTTCCTTCCACGGCAATAGCTTATCTATGGCAGTGAGTGTGGCGGTGAGATAGGTCTGCGGATCGACGGCATTGAGTTTGATGAGGTGGATGGCTCCCTCGTCCGGCGCCATAGTGAAAGAGCGGTCGCGATGATCGCTCTAAGGGGAGATGTCATCCATGTGCGAAGTAACGACGGTCGGGCTTGATCTGGCAAAGCGGGTTTTTCAGGTTCACGGGGCGGATGCAAAAGGCCGCCCTGTTCTTCAGAAGAAGCTTCGCCGCGAGGAGGTGCTCAGCTTCTTCGCCAAGTTGCCACCTTGTGTTGTCGGCATGGAGGCATGCGCCTCGTCGCATCACTGGGCACGCGAGATTCGTGCTCTTGGCCATGACGCCCGAATGATCCCCGCTTCGTACGTGAAGCCCTACGTCGCGCGGCAAAAGAACGACGCAGCGGACGCTGCGGCCATCTGCGAAGCAGTGACGCGACCGGCGGTTCGCACAGCTCCAATCAAGTCGCTGGCGCAACAGGCGTCGCGCGTCCTTCATCGCACACACGAACTTCTTTCGCGGCAGCGCGTTTCGTTGATCAATGCGATCCGCAGTCATATGGCTGAGTTCGGTGTGATCGCGCCCGCTGGTCCTCAACATGTCGGTTCGCTGATCCAGCGGATATCCGATCCGAAGACGCCGATCCCGGATGCGGTCCGAGAGCCTCTAAGTATCCTAGTCGACCAGTTCGTAGCCCTGGATGCGCGCATCAATGCTCTCGAGGCTCAGATGCGGAAGAATTGCCGCGAAGAGCCTGAATCCGCCAGATTGCTCAGCATCCCAGGCGTCGGCCCAATCACCGTCAGTGCCATATTGGCTGGAGTGCCGAACATCAGCGGTTTTCGATCGGGACGCGACTTCGCCGCATGGCTTGGGCTTGTGCCACGTCAGAACTCAAGCGGTGGCAAAGAGCGGTTGGGCCGTATTACCAAGATGGGTGATCGCACCATCCGACGTCTCCTGGTCATCGGCGCGATGTCTACGATACGCTGGTCGAGGAGTAAGCAGAACTTCGCTCAAAGTTGGCTGGGGCGCATTATCGCTCGCAAGCCGATCAAACTCGCGGCCGTTGCCTTGGCAAACAAAATGGCAAGGATCATTTGGGCGGTGATGACGCGCGAGGAGACCTACCGACCGGCATAACTATCGATCGCCAGGATCAGCCGGGTGCTGGCGGTTGTGGTGCAACGGCGCTGAATGGGAAGATGACGCGACAGTTGATAGACGAGATCGGGACACCCAGTAGACCTGTAGGCGCTTCGAGCGCGCCAGTTTGTTATGGACCCGATCCGCGAATCTCATCTGGGCCGGCGGCGAGATGTGCCGCCTTTATGTAGGCCGGACACATGCAAGCCGCCGACTTTCGCGCATCAGTCAAATAAGCCTCTTGCATCACGGGAGCCATCCACACATGCCGGTCTCGATGAGCGAAGCGATGGTCGCCAGTTCTCGTGCCTTGCCCTCGTCTGCAAATCGAACGTAGAACGGGTCGCGCGCGTGAGCACACGTCCTCGCAACATCAGTCCGGGTTTGGTATCGGCTTACCCTCATAGCGCACGCGAAAATTCCTCCTGTGAAAATCCTGCTCGAAGCAGACGAAGACGAGTTCCAGGTCGTTGGCGCTGTCACGCTTCCCAAGGAGGCTGAGCGTGACAACGATAACGCCGCTGTATCCGCGCGTCAGGCGGAAAGCCGCGTTACGGATGTCAGTCCCTTCTGGATCCTTCCGGTCTTCGCGGCGCTCATAAATGACCCAGAAGCAGGCAGCATCCCAAGTCTGCCGCAGGATTTGGCTGACTTCTGCCTTGAACTCTTCGGCATGCATTGCCGGACCCCAAGACAATGCCGTCTCGCCCGCATCGCTAACGACATTGAGATAACCGTCATATTGGTAAAAACCTGACAGTGACCGTTCGATCATCTCGAATGCGGTGTTTTCGCTGATTGTTGTTTTGAAGAGAATTGCCATGGAATCGATGCGTGCCACTGTCGATATGTCGATGAGACGACGAGACTACTGGGTGTCGCTTGGGCGAGCAACGGAGACTTGGTCATCACGGTAATCGTAGCGAACGGTTGAAACGCGACCTCGTTTTCTTCAGACCTCGCCAGAATGTGAACTATTCGTAACTTGAAACACAACAGGCAAAGCGCTTTATCCGAGCGATGACTCCGAAGCACTTCATCTCGGCAATGAGCATCGCGGCCTTGGCGGCGTGCTCTCATATCGAGCCGCTTGAGACTCCCCTCGCCCAGTCAGCAATCCAGCACCAGACGCCTTTGACCGATCAAGCGGTGATCGCAGATACAGTCGGTCGCGGTGCTGTCGGTGCGACTGCGCTTGCTTGGGCCAACCCATCGACGGGCAGCGCGGGCGTTATCGAACAGATCGATGCCAGTAACGATGGGCCGGACGGATGTCGCGGTTTTGTAACCAGTCGGCAATCGCTCGACGGCATGACGCGCTTCAACGGCGTAGCCTGTCCGTCTGGGGACAGTTGGAAACTGGGCCGCCAATAGGGTAGCGCTCGACGTCCGGTCTCGCGCCAACGGCATCTTCGCCGTGCTCTCTTCGAATAACGATCAATCGCAAGGACGCCCCCCATGCGCCGGGGAGGCTACTAGCCTAAATCACACGGGAGGACGATCGCTGTTGCTTTACCGCGACGGCTTCAAGGTCACTATGGTCCCGCTGTCGACAATGATCCAGAAACTCCGGACCAAATCTGCCGCTTCGCGACGGGTTGCCGAAATATTCGCTTGGGAAAATGTGACGATGCCTTTTGCCACGATATCCAGCCGGACGATTGCATTGTGTTCGGTACCACTTCGAGGGATGCCAGCTTGCTGGCGCAGATCGCGCACCGTGATCATCGCACGAGGCAACAAGCTCTCGATTTCGCCCGCGGTCGGCGGTCAACTTCATTTGCCGTACAAGTTCTGCGACGAACCCCGGGATGCTGCTCGTCTCCGCAGTTATCGTCATCACCCCTCGAATTCAGCGCCGGGCAGCCAACCGCGCGTATAGCCCTTGCTGATGCATGCCTGGGCCATTGCAAGCTGTTCGCACAGCCGTTCCCGATCCTTGAGCAGAGCATCGATGGTTGCGCGCGGATCCCCTCCGTGCCAGGCCATAGCTGCGTCGACGGGGTTGGATTCCGGTGTCGTATGACGTTCAGCAAGCATGTCGGATCCTCGTCATTTCAGGGAGAGCATGCTCGGAGATAATGTTGCGGTAGCGAACTGCGTCATGCAGCGGAGCGCGGATGCGCGAGCATCGAAAAGCTAGACACCAGAACGAGTCGTAGCAAGGATTCGTTGTCACTACGGTCACATTGCGCCAACGTCATCCCGCTTTTGTGTTTGGGGAGTCGCGAGGGGAACCATGGACGGCGAAAAGCAATCGGAGCCGCCGCCGCGTGTCGCCCGTCTGGTGCTCGTTACGCCAGAGGGTGCCGTGATCGGCCGACTGGCACTGGTCCCGGTTGATCTTCCTTGGTGGCAGGATGCGCAGTCGGTAGTCCTAGCCGTCCGCGAATACTATGGGATCGATGTCACGATCCTGCGGCTGCTGGAGGCAGTTCGCGACCGACCGCACGGTGGGGAGGTCACGTATCTGGCCGAGGTCGCACAGTCCGTTCCGACCGAGGTCTGGGCAGGGCGACTCGAGCCCCACCCGCTGCGCCAAAGCTACGCTGAACCCGGCGGGCCTGCCGCCGATCTCGCTTGGGCGACGCGCATACTAGCCGGGCATGGCTTGGCGCCCGCCGGGATGCCTGTCCAGATCCGAAGCTGGAATCTATCCAGCATCTGGCGCATTCCTGTCGCCCGCCAAACTGTATGGCTAAAAGTCGTGCCGCCATTCTTCGCGCACGAGCCGCGCGTCATCACAGCATTGGCCGGCCGTCCCGTTCCGGAACTGCTTGGCCACGACGGCGGACGCATGCTGCTCGCAGAAATCGCGGGCGAGGACATGTACGAGGCGCCGTTGCCGCGACTGCTCGAGATGGTGACCCTACTGGTTGAGCTGCAGTCATCGTGGACCGGCCGCGTTGATCAATTGCGCTCCATGGGACTGCCGGACTGGGGCGGTCCGGCTTTGATCGCTGCGATCGGCGATGTGACGGAGCGTGCAAGCGAAGAGCTGCCTCGGAACGAGCTTACGCTGCTCCAGCGTTTCGTCAGCGGTCTCGCCGACCGCTTTGCCGCGCTCGAGTCCTGCGGATTGCCTGATACGCTGGTCCACGGCGATCTTCATCCCGGCAACTTTCGCGGAACAGAACGAACCCTTACTCTACTTGATTGGGGCGACAGCGGGATCGGCCATCCGATGCTAGACCAGCCGGCATTTCTCGACCGCGTCGCATCCGAGTACGTGGAGACGATCAAGGAGCATTGGGCCCGCGCATGGCTGGCCCGGCTGCCCGGCTGCGAGCCCGCTCGTGCGGCCGGCCTCCTCGCGCCCATTGCCGCGGCCAGGCAGGCCGTGATCTATCGGCGGTTCCTGGACAACATCGAGCCGTCGGAACAGGTCTATCACCGCCACGATCCCGCCGACTGGCTAAGGCGGACGGCGGCATTGCTGAGGGCGGGGAGTTAGAGCGCAGATCCGGGTTTGGATCGGGTGATCCACACCCGGAAGCCGAACGCCCGATGCCTCTGCGGGAAGCGACCTTTGGCTGAAAGACTGCTGGCCGAGCACGGCCTGAAGTCGGCAAGAAACTGCTAAAGGATGGCTTCGCCTGGACGTGGAGCGCGAAGCGGCGGAACGAATGGTGCGACTGATTAAAAAAATCTGTCGGCGCGGAACAATTTGCTCCGTTGATCGTAATACCTTCGGGCCGTGCGGAGATTTGTTATACAACAGCCACACGACATTTAGCTGTTCGGCCCACCTCAACCTTAGCCCCGCTCAGAAGCGGGGTCCTTTTTTTGGCATTAGCAGGTCTCTTGACGTCGACAATACTATTACCGTGCAGAATTGCACCGGAACTGTTGTCATACAAAAGTGTTACTTGGCTCGGAGCGGATCGCGCAGAGGAGTCTCCTGTCTCCAGCAGCACACCCCTTGCAATCTTCGCGATCCGCCCTCTCCTGCCGGTTCGGAGCCATTAATTGGTCAGGAACCTTAAGGAACTTTTCCGGCTATCTACTGTTAGAGCACAAGGATCGCACAGGCGCCCCATAACTGGGGTTGTCCGCTTCCCTTCCTTCCTGTGCGGTCCGTCCTTTCCACAAATAGCCGCGTTTCGGCGGGGCTCCTTTTTGATCCTCGGCGAGCAATGCCGGCGCAACCCGTGCCAATATCCGCAAATTGCCGCCGAAACCGGCGTTAGCACAGTGTTAGCGCGAGCCACTTAATGTGGCTGCGACGTCATGGGACACCCGGTTGTCCGTTGAAAAACAGAACAAGCAGAACGAAGACAAGCCCTGCCGCGGCTTACGGAGATGACATGAAACTGGTTTTAGGCAGCGTGATATTGGCATCTGGCATACTGCTATCCAGTCTGTCGGGATTCGCTGCTTCCGGCGGATGGCATTCAGATGGGCAAGGTACGAGATACTGGCATGTCACTCCGCCGCCCGGGCAATGCAATATAAGCCAAGCGAAAAACCGGGCGATTCGGGCCGGTATCTATCGTAGCGAGATTATACAGCAGGATGAGAATATCATCGTGCTCAGAGGTCTGGATGAATCCGGCGACCGGCGAACGATCGGTTTCGGCAACATCAGGGGGTGCCCTGAGTTGGAGGGCCACGAGAATAGTCCAAACTTCTGAGGACATAGAGTTTGTTCAGCTTTCAGAGCCCGAAGCTGAAGCTCGCTAAGGCGCGAAAACCGGTTCTGGGAAGATTATCGCGAGGTTTCCAGTCGGCCATCGCCGCGCAGAAGGTTCAGCCAGGCCCGCGACAGTTTCTCCGCGCCTGTGCCCCCGATATGGCAATCGTCGTAGCGGTCTTCTCCATCGAGCAACGCGTCGGAATTGACGCCCTCTCGGATACCGGGGCCGCTTCTTGATAGGGCCAGTTGCGCCCGTACTATCGCGTTGTCCGGAATATGCTCCTTGAAGCCGCCGTTGCTCGGTTCGAGGCATTTCGATGCGATCGAAATGTAAACCGGTGCTTCGACGCCGTGCTGACGCAATGTGTCAACCATCGACATGAAACGGTTCTGGTAGGCCTCCGCAGTGGTGCCGATAACGAGGTCCGCCTCTCCTTGCATCCAGAGGACGCTCGTTATCCGATAACCGGAATCCTGAAGCTGTTTCATTGTATCGACCAGCATAGGATTGAGGTCACCGCCTTTCGCCCATCGTGCGACCTCAGATCCGGAATATGCGAGGGGTGCGAGGATGACGCTGTCATTTTGTCCCGATGCGATCAAATTGTTGCCAAGAAGCGTCCAATACTCTCCCTTGGTATCGGTCGATCCAAGGAGTGGCGACGCGGCGATGAAGCACCGTTTGTCAAAGGCGTTTATAACGCGAGCGCCATAATTTGACTTGTACCGTTGTCCACTGTCGTTGGCCGCGTTCGATTGGCCAAGAATGAGTAAGACAGCCGTTCGGTCAGTTTGAGCCGGGCAGGTCACAAGCGTTTTTGATTCATCCCCGATGAGTCGTTCCTTGTCGTCGAACGTATAACGGCTTGGAGCAGTCGCCTTCTCTCCGCCAACCATTTTCCTCATCGCGGAAAGTTGTGGCCAAGGAAATGTCTCATGTCTCGCGCTCATGCCGCCGAGAAAGTACATGGCGATCAAGGCGGCGAGGCCGACTGCCATTGTTTTGCGCATGCCGTTACCTTCAAACATCATCCGATGACATGGAGCCTCAGACCGATCAAGGCTGCTCCAGCCATGAGGGTTCCTTTACACCAGCCACATCCGCTTGCTTCGGGCATGATCTTTAAAAGAGCGTTCGTCGCGAAGATCGAGCCCAATCGACGACTATTTCTCATGGGGTCGCCGAAACCTGCTCAACTATAGACCGGACCGGTGATTTCAATAATCCGGTTGGGTGAGAGATCGCGCCTGCTATGGAGAAAACTCCCGTTGCTCGTCCATAGAAAGGCGGATTGGGGCGGCGAGGACAGTGTAGGAGCGGAGCACCGGTTACGCTTGTTAGCGATTTGTTGACCATAAGCTGGCTTTACTGGGCGTGATGGATGCGGAGGTTCCCGCACATCGTCGCGTGTTTGGTGTAGGCGGGATTGTTCGTGTTGAAGTATCCAGTGCGAGGATTATCGGGCGCAGGCTTGGGCGGAATTGCCACGCTACTGTCGCGTGCGGAACGGTTGGTCGCCAAGACCATTCTGCCGGCTCTGTTTGCGCTGCCGGCGCTTGTCGGCTCGGCATCCTTTGCCTCGGCGGAAGACCGGGCCCTGAAGCTGTTCTTTACCCATACCGGCGAGCGGGCCACGATCACCTATAAGCGCGACGGAAAGTTCGATCCCAAAGGCCTTGCCCAGATCAATCGGTTTCTGCGCGACTGGCGAAGGAACGAGCCGACCCGGATGGATCCGCGGCTGCTCGACCTGGTCTGGGAGGTGTATAAGCGCAGCGGCGGCAAGGACTATATCCATATCGTCTCCGCCTATCGTTCGCCCACCACCAACAACATGCTCCGCAACCGCTCGCGCAGCACGGGCGTCGCCAAGAAGAGCCAGCATATGCTGGGCAAGGCGATGGATTTCTACGTTCCCGGCGTGAAGCTTTCGACGCTGCGGGCGTTGGCCATGCAGATGCAGGGCGGCGGCGTCGGATATTATCCGACCTCGGGATCGCCCTTCGTGCATCTCGACGTCGGCAATGTCAGGGCCTGGCCCCGCATGTCCCGGCAGGAACTCGCCCGACTGTTCCCGAACGGGCAGACGATGCATCTCCCTGCCGATGGCCGGCCGCTGCCTGGATACAATCAGGCGGTTGCGAACTACAAGAAGCGCGGCGGCCCCGCCTCGATCCAGATCGCCAGTGCCGCTGGCGAAGACGAAGAGGTGGGCGCATCGACCAGGCCGAGCGGCGATACTGGAGATAACAACCTCGTGACGGCGCTTCTGCCCACGCCCAAAAGCCGGGCATTGAGTGCGCTGGCGCTGCAGACCGGCGCAGTCGAGCGGGATGACAAACAGTCCGCTCCAGATGTTTCATCTTTGCCGATTCCGATACCGGCGATGCGGCCGGCCACCCTCGAACACGACGCTGATGTGGATGACAAACTGGAGACGGCATCGATCGGCCCAATTGAAGTGCTTCCGGAGAGACCTGCGCCTGCATTGCCGGGCTATGCGCGCTTCGAACCTCTCCGTGTTGCACACCAGGCCTCCAAGCAGGGCGCTGATATGATCGCCTCCCTGCCGATGACCGCTTCCTGGGAAGAAGCAAGTTTCTTTCAATCGACGTCCGAGGCGGCGCTGATGAAATGGGCGCTGCATTCTCCCGGCGAGGTGATGGAATTGAACGCGCCTCGCGTTTCCCCCCGCACGGTTCATCGTGAGGTCGATGCCGCGACCTCAGGTCAGGACATCACTCCGGTCGCCGCCATAGACCTGTTCGATGCGAGCCGGTTTGCGTCGCCCCCGGAGGGCTGACCGCAATCATCAAGGCTTGATGCGCTGCACGAGCTTGCAAAAATCTCAGTGAACGACCGCGATGACGCGAATTCCGGCTTCTTCCGCAGCGTGAATGAGTGCTGCGCGGGCTACCGTGGCCGGAATATTGCCCTGGATGGCATCCAGGCATGTTTTTATGGCTGCGATATATTCCTTGCCGTCGTCTGTCGGCCAGGCGGCAATAAGGGCGTCGGCGACCTCATGGAGAGAGCGAACCAGCCTGGGCTTGCCGCCGATGACAAGCATCACAGGCGCGAAGTCTTCGCTCCTGCGCCAATCCACTATGCCGATCTTTTGCATGGATAACCGCCTTTTATCTCGCGCCGATCGGCACCTGATGCTTCATCAGGGAGGTTCTGACTGGAGTTCAGCTGCAACGACCGAACCTCCCTGATGTCCTTTCAACAAGGATGAGGAGAATCTAGGCAGGATGGCAGCGAGGGAAAGCCGGACCTAAGTCGGACTGGCGGCCTGAGGACCCGCTGCTCATATAGTGGTTTGAGGCAACGTAAGGTCCGTGGAGGGGACGGAACAGGAGGAGTATATGAAGTTCGGCCCCGAAAACCACAGCCATGAAGAGCGCTGTCCGCAAGGCCATAGTTCGGCATCGACCATCGCAACAATCGAAGCAGCCCTTTCCGCCGATCCGGATCTCGACAGCAGCGCCATCGAGATCAGGATGCTCGGTCCTGTCGTGCTGCTCGAAGGCTATATAACAAAACCCGAAGCCCGGGAAAAAGCCATCTCGCTGGCAGCGATGATCGTCGGCCCGGAGAACGTTCAGGATCGGATGTTGAGTCGATTCCCGACGCAATGACGGACGCTGTCCGGCCGGGCTGGAGGCTCTAGGACCATAGTCCGGGCCAGCCCCGGCATGAAGTCCCAGCCCGGGAACACTTCCTCCATTTTCAGGTTTGGCTCACCAGCGGAACCAACCGCATTGAAGGAGGAAAACGGATGAATATCAAAGCAGTAGGAATTGCCGCCAGCGTCCTGTTGGCATCGACATCTGCCTTTGCGCAGTCATCGACGGTCACAGGCGCGGCGGGTGGTGCTGCAACGGGCGCGATTGTCGGCGGCCCGGTCGGTGCTGCTGTCGGCGGCATCGTCGGCGGCGTGGCGGGCAGCGTCATCGACCCGCCGCCGCAGAAGGTGGTGACCTATGTACAGCAGGCTCCGGCTCCGGCCGAACGCGTCGTTGTGAAGGAGAAGGTCGTCGTCGGGCAGCCTCTGCCGGAGACCGTCGTGGTGACGCCAATTCCCGACGATCCGAAATATGCATACGCGATCGTCAACGAACAGCGTGTGATCGTCGAACCTTCCTCCCGGAAGGTCATCCAGGTCATCCAGTGACCGACGGGCGGCTGCGGCCGCCCTTTCCAACCATTAGGGCACGCATGCGACGCATGGGAATGCGGGCGGTATGGCGTGTTCAAACTTCGGAGATCGATTATGAAAAGCAACCATCTCACCATGATCCTGGCCGCGCTGTCGCTTGGCGTATCGCCGCTTGCAGCACTGCCGGCCGCAGCCCAGCAGGACACCAAGAGCAGCGGCCAGGCGCAGCCCGGTTCTCAGATGGGCATGGACGCCGGTGCGCAATCCGGCGCCGGCAAGACAGGCACCGACTGCACCCCCGACGCTTCCGGAGCCTGCCCGCAAGGCAAGGGCCAGTCAACGCAGCAGAAATCCGGCCAGGGTTCCGACATGCAGAAGAACGCCGAGCAGCCTTCGAACGATAACGCGAAGAGCGGAAGTGCATCCGGCAAGTCTTCGACCGAAACCAAATCCGGATCGCAAGACGCCAGCGGCGGCGCCACGGCCGAACAGAAGCCAGCCGGAAAGTCCGCCACCACGGATGGCAGCGGCACCGCCACCTCGAAGAGCAGCATGCAGAATGCCAAGCCGGCGGAAGGCACGGATAGCGGCAGCGCCACCAAGAGCGGTGATGCGTCAAAGCAGCCCGCCGACCAGAACGCGACGACGAACAAGAGTTCGTCCGAAACCAACGTGAACAACACCACGACGAACAACCAGCCGAACACCAAGACCAACGTCAACATCTCGGTCGAACAGCAGACCGAAATTCGAACGGCGGTGAAAGAGGTGCATGTCGAGCCGGTGAAAGAAGTGAACTTCACGGTCTCCGTCGGAACGAAGATTCCGAAGAAGGTCCGGCTCGAGCGGTTGCCGACGCGCATCGTGAAGATCGTTCCGCAATATGAAGGCTACCGCTTCTTCATCCTTGCAGACGGCCGCATCGTGATCGTCGATCCCAATGCATTGACGATCGTCTACATTATCGAGGTCTAAACGAAGCAGACGGTGTCGGCGGCGTCTTTTGCGGCGCCGGCACCGATGAATGAAAGTTCGTTTCGGGCTATGCGGAGAGCCGGGCACCGCCACACGTGCTTTCCGAAAATCGAAACCGATTCTCGGAAACAATGAGCTTGATTCAATGCCTTAGCGCGTTATCTCCCCGCCTGAAAAAGACGCGCGGCGGATAGTCGAATGACGATGACGATCGTTTCCACGCGCAAAATTCAGACCAAAGTCCGACCCACCCCGGACTTCGTGCCCATACAAAACGTTCGATCACTGTAATAACAATACTATATCCTCAAGTAACGAAGCGAGATGGCGTGAGAAACGGGTTCGACTTCATCGGATCGTATTTATGTGACGACTTCTACTTGGAAAATGATACCCAGAGACTGGCTGTTGTTGACAATCATTGCAGCGGATCTTTCGAAAATATAGCGCACATCAGGCATGCGGTGTCTGCACCGACAGACATGCTTTTCGTTGAGACAACCTCAGCTCTCTGGGTCCGGAACGCGTCTGAGTGGTTGTCGATACCATGCCGACTCCTTCGTCGAACCGCAAATGGTAGGGCCGTCTCATGGAACGGATAGTCAAGTTCGGGCAGGTCGTGATGATCGCGCGACGATCATCGGCAGCATCCAGTCCGGCCCGGCGGCTCGTGATCGAGCGCGGCATCGGCAGAAACACTTTAAAGTAGGCACATCTAACAATTAACATTAATAGGCGAGTAATTCTTAGAACTCTTCTAAATAATTGTCATGCATTACAGGTAATGCTAATAAACAATCAGCTTAATCTCAAGTCACGAGGCACGAAGCAATGAAAAGCGTATTGATTTCTGGCGGGGCTGGCTTCATCGGATCCCACTTGTGTGATCGACTTTTGCTGAGGACGGATATTCAGAAGTTGGTCGTTGTTGACAACCTCTGGACGGGGCTTTTCGAAAATATCGCGCACATCCGGGATCCCCGTTTCCACTTCGTGAAATCCGACGTCGAGACGCTGCAGACCTCGGATAAGTTCGACGAAATCTATCACCTTGCATCCCCGGCATCGCCGCCGTGGTACATGAAGGAGCCGAAGAGGACGATCTCCGCCAATCTTCTCGGGGCATTCCGGTTGCTCGACTTGCTGAAGAAGGGCGGACGTTTCGGTTTCACCTCGTCTTCCGAAGTCTATGGCGATCCTCTGGTGTCGCCGCAGCCGGAATCCTACAAGGGCCAGGTCGACTGCACCGGTCCGCGCTCGTCCTATGACGAGAGCAAAAGGTGCACGGAGTCGCTGCTGTTCGAGATGCAGCGCACGCAAGGGCTCGATGTCAAAGTCGTCCGCCCCTTCAATATCTATGGTCCGCGGACACGCACCGACGATGGGCGCGCCGTCTCCAACTTCATCACCCAGGCGCTTTCGGGCCGCCCGATTACCGTGTTCGGCGACGGCCTGCAGTCGCGCAGCTGGGGTTATGTCGACGACATTGTCGACGGTTTCGCGCGCTATTTCTGGATCAATCAAACCGACTACAAGGGGCCCCTGAATGTCGGCAACGATCGCGAGATTTCGGTTCTCGAGGTCGCGCAATATGTCTCCAGACTCGTCGGCGGCGTGCCGATCGTCTTCGAGCCGTCACCGCCGCAGGACCCCACGAATAGACGGCCGGACTTGACCAACGCGCATTACGTCATGCCCGAGTGGTCGTGCAAAATCACCTACGAACAGGGCGTGGCGAAGACGCTCGATTGGTTCAGGAGCCAAATGAAGGCGCACGCGGCAGAATAAACCATGATGACTTTCGAGACTCGCGCCCCGGCTGCATGTGGCGTATGTTCACGGGGCGATTGAGAGAGTGACGATGCGAGAACCCATTCCGTCCGATCTGAAGGATATAAGTTTTCCCGTACCGATCCACTATCTTGATCTCGCCACGTCTCACCTCGATGCGGCTTCGCCTTTGGTCTCCGATGGGCTCGTGGTCTTTCTGTCGGATGGTCTTCCCGTCGGACAAGCCTATATCGAAAGGCCCGAGACGGCGGCGGCACTCGCCGAGCGTGTCGTACGACGCGAGACGCTCGAGCATGCGCGTCACGTTGCGCAAACCCCTGTGCGCAACCGCGACGTCAGCATTCTGATCTGCACCAAGGACCGGCCGGAGGAACTGCGCCGGTGCCTGGCCTCGATCCCCGAACAGTCGCTTCAGCCGGTCGAGATCATCGTGGTGGATAATGCCTCAGCAGGCGATGCGACGCGCCGCGTCGTGGAGGAAGCGGGCGCCACCTATGTCCGTGAGGACCGGGTCGGGCTGGATTATGCCCGCAATGCGGCGGTTCGGGCGGCGAGAACCGAATTCGTCGCCTTTACCGACGACGACGTCGTTCTCCACCAGCGATGGCTGGAGAACCTGATGAAGGGGTTCGATCTGCCTGAGATCGCCTGCGTGACGGGATTGGTCCTTCCCGGAGAACTGGCAACGCCGGCACAGTTCATCTTCGAAAAGCATTGGAGCTTCGGCCGGGGCTATCTCAGGCAGGACTTCAATCAGGATTTCTATACCAGGGACACGCGTTACGGCGCTCCGGTCTGGACGATCGGCGCCGGCGCAAGCCAGGCCTTCCGCCGCAAGGTCTTCGATGAGATCGGCCTGTTCGATGTCCGTCTCGACATGGGCGCTGCTGGCTGCTCGGGCGATTCCGAATACTGGAACCGGCTGCTCCACCATGGCCACGTCTGCCGGTACGAGCCGACGGCTGTGGCCTGGCACTTTCACCGCAAGGACATGAAGGGACTGGCCAGGCAGATCCACCAATATATGAGCGGCCATGTCGCAGCCCTGCTGGTCCAGTATCAGAACACCGGACATAACGGCAATCTCAGGCGCATCCTCATCTCCTTTCCGAAATATTATGCCGGAAGGCTAAGGAAACGATTTCGCAAAGGCGCGACATCGAACGACTTTTTCCTGAAGCAGGAGATGCTCGGCAGCGTGAATGGCGCTTTCTATGTTCTGCGACGATGGAAGATGCCTGCATGGTGAGTGCTGCGACACCTGAGATCTCATTCCTCATTCCTGCCTATAATGCAGACGATACGCTTGCCGAATGTCTTGCCAGCCTGCAGCAACAGGCACGCTCGAACTGGCAGGCCGTCGTCGTCGATGACGGTTCGAGCGACCGGACCTGGGAGGTTCTCGAGGCCATCGCAGGAAAAGACAGCCGCATTCTACCCGCCCGCCAGCCGAATGCCGGTGCGGCCGCGGCGCGAAATCATGCCGCACACCTGGCGGCGGCGCCCCTGCTCTGCATGCTGGATGCCGACGACTGGCTGGATCCGACCTTCATCGAAAGCATGCTGCCTGTGGCAGAGGATGCCTCCCCGCCTGTCATCGCCTATTGCGCCTACCGCCGGGTCGCCCCGGACGGCCGGCTGCTGCGGGTGGAAGCAGCCCCCATT